>Ga0123355_10003271_pt1 | contig 23159 bp, 12 predicted proteins | sample TergutEmb28metaG_3_FD_89872 | JGI IMG/M metagenome (GOLD analysis project Ga0123355, IMG submission 89872) | Embiratermes neotenicus P1 segment gut microbial communities from Petit-Saut dam, French Guiana - Emb289 P1 | ecosystem: Host-associated > Arthropoda: Insects > Digestive system > Gut ... | reverse complement strand
TTCAAATCAAATAGAATACTTACAGCTAAAGAAATCTGATTTGTTTGTAAAGAATAATTTATGTGGAAATGTTCTGATGAGGCTGAAAGTTCAATTTGATCAAAATGTGGAGCGGGGGTTATATCATAATTAAATCAACATGAAAGTTTTTGGACTACAAACCAAAGAGCCAACTTCTGAACTTGAAATATTTCGACGAACTGACGGCCATGTCAGTACTGGCAGTTCTAAATTCACATAAGCAATTTTTGTAATCAATGCATGTAAGTACAAGTAAAATATATAACTTTAATACCGTTACACAAACAATGGCTTTTTAGAAGTGGTAACATAGAACAAAACGGCTTCAGTGGTCTAGGGGTAGCGTGCTGACCTTTAGTACCCAAGTTTGCGGGTTCAAACCCGGCCGAAACCGTCGGAATTTTAGGGCGAAAAAATCCTCAGCACGCCTTCCTTCGGAGGGGAAGTAAAGCCGTCGGTCCCATGTCGTAGATTTGAGGCATTTAAAAGATCCCTAAATTTACGTGGAAGTCGGAATTTAGGCAAAATTACTACCGAAAATCTTTCTCGCCCACAGTTCTACCTTTCACTGCTAGGATCTCTCGCGTCATTGCGGACGCAGGCACCTGGTGGCTAAAGTGGGAACGTCTAAAAGGGGGGGATGGCAAACTACCCCCAAGAACTTGCCCAGGATGCAATGTGCCAGAGCCATACCGGTCACATGACTGGGTTCTGGATCCTGCCAAGCCCGGCCTTCAAGGCTGAATACTAATAAATAAACATAGAACGAGGCGTGAAAGGACACGGACCGCTACCAGGACTGCACACATCTTCATAAGTCTACAAGAATGACTATAAATTTTGATAGTGTGTGGGACTTATTATTATCACCTGCTAATAGCATTCTAAGACATAATGCTTGGAGCTATAACATGTTTAAAAGTAAGACAAGACTTAAGTTTTAAATTCTATCCTTATTTTGTCTCAATGTAACGAATTATTGAGACAGTAACGGATATGTACGCCGGACTGTAGGCAGTTCAAAAAAAAAATCTCATTAAGTAACTCTCGATAGGGAACTATGATTTAGTCGAAACTGAAACCCTGGAATTTTTCACTAATTACTTTTAGCTAGATGTTAACAATACGAATCTCTGTTGCATTAACTACAAACCTGTGCCAAAATTAAAAAAAAATCAGATTTACAGTGCGCATTCATTCATGGTCAATAAACAACCACAGAAGACGTAGGATCATGTCCCTGAAAACGAAGATGATCTGCTGCAAGAGACGTTTTTATGCAATTCAAGTACTAACTATCACAATATAGATTATATTCTATACATTCTCTGAACCGTGCATCGTGGGGTACGTATATGTGGGACAGAAAACAAGAGGCACGCCTTTTTCTCATTAATTTATTCCAGTTAATCTATCCTCCACACTTTTCGAACAAATAATTATTCATCATCAGGAGATTATTTCTGTACACGCAACGTACAGTATTTTATGTTGCAGGTGCATCTAAAATACAGTATGCTGCGTGTACAGAAATAACCTACTTATGATGAACAATTATTTGTTCGAAACATGTGGTGGATAGATTAATGGGAATAAATTAATGAGAAAAAGCGTGCCTCTTGTTTTTCTCTCTCATGCATGATATTCTAAATTTTTATATATTTTAACAATTTTAATATTCTGTATTATAACATTACTTCACATCTATGTCGTAACTAGCGATTAATGCACTTTTATTCGTGGAGTACCTCTCTGAATATGACCGAAACATGTAGGAGGTTCGATACATTTTTGTGTATCATTGTTTCAAATCGTAGTGCAGTCAGCAAAATGCAAAACACTCTGTGATATTAAAGTAACCAGTGCAATACAAGTAAGCAATTAAGTAATACATATTCGATAACTGGCCGTGGTAAGTAAAATACAGAACAGGAAGGTCTAGCAGTAACACTTTTGTCTACTATTCATAAGATGATCATCTCCAATGTCGGTAGATAGACTGTTGAAATAAGCAATATTTTCGGTGCTCTTCTTGTACTCCTCTAGGAAAATTCCGAGACTATAACTCGTTTAGGAAATGATCGCATACTTACAAATACTTCCCAAAATTATGACTCTTCATTTATCTGTACAATTCGATGCTGTATAATTTTCTATACTGGCAACATCATTGAACACAAAATTACATAACTGAAGAATAAAGAACCAACTAGATGTCACTTATAATTTTATTGTACTTCTTATAGGCTCAACATATTTCGGGCATTACTATGTCCATCATTAGGAGCTCGCGACTATGTTGTTGATTATCACATTGGTCGTTTCGTTCTTGGTTTTCTGTATGTTGGAGGTTAGGTGCGGTTAGTTTGGAGTAGTGTCCGGGCTGCAGGCTAAAGCCTCCTTGCGGTGAAGTGTAGTGATTATCGACGCTTCTGACATGCCTTCCAGTGCGGTCGGTGTGCACAAGAAAATGCAATTAATAGGTTCAGCAGTGTCTGTAAAAATTTTACACAATATGGATTAGAAATTCTCAAGGCAGTCACTGTGGAAGCTTCCTTCGGAATTGTGATGTCGTGTTTTTCCTTACGGACTTACCAATGTTTCGGTAGGAACACCTGCCTTTGCCTGTAGGTTTTGGTAGAAACCACTGTTATCGGCTTTTCTTATATTTCTACTCTAAAAAGGAAGTATTAGGTTAAAAATTTATATGATCATAATTCTATGCTTAAAATAAAGGTAGCATTTTCCTCCGAAACCATGACAAATTTCTACTAGGATACAAATTATCGCATCACAAAATTCAGCACTGTTTACAGAAGCTATCGTATTAACTTGAAGTCGCTCTCGGATTACAAGCTGTTTACTGCTGAACCATTTTATGCCGGTGTGGGTCAGGCCTTTTGAACTGCGCGTCTGCTGCCACGAATGACCACAGACTTCCGAAGCATGAGCTCACTACATCCCTTATTAGCCTCATGAAAGGGGTACGGTTTGTGCCAAGTGCTGTTCAGAGGAACTGGATTCTGAGTACCCATGCAAATGTAATTGGAAAAGCCGTAATGTATGTGAGCAGGGAACAGACAAAGTTGGTGTGGCCATTATGGCAGGAGGAACTTTCCTGGCGTCGTTGTAAAGGACTGGCTGAATTCGTGCTGAACAGTGAGAGATTTAAAATGACTCGAAATCACAAAGTAATATATATATATATATATATATATATATATATATTCTTTCTTAAAAGGCAAGAACTTTTAACTTTAGGATAAATCGTTATTGACGAACTTGTACGTAGGATATACAGGCTATATGAGATTTTGATATTTATGGTTCCGTGTATCGCTGATCTAAATTAATAACTGCCCAACCAGATGCAACACAAAACAGTCTATTTATTATTCTGCAAGTTCACTCTACATGTGTCGGGTTTCAACCACACCCATCATCAGGAGTACACAAAACTGTAACTACAGCCTCCGGTACTGTGCAGCCACCTCCTTCCAACGTGGCCAAGCTAGCTTTGTGTTGCATCTCGTTGGACAATTATTAATATAGGTTATATGAGAGTTTTAAAATGTATTTTCAGCTGTTACGCGAGTTATTTAGCGAGGCTCTAATTTAATAAAACCGTATGTTATCGCAAACTTTTTGGGAGCGGTGTGTCACTGACTTTGTGGGTGAGATATGTCGTGTTTCTGAAAACGTATCACGGACTTCTAATTGCCATTTTTGCACGTTCCGCTTTACAAGTGAATTCCATTTGTCTGTAGGGTTACTTCCTGTCCATTGCTTAAAGCTCATTACAGGCCTGGACAGGCCCTGAGGGTTCCAGAAGATTGAGGCTCCCAGATTTCAAGACAATCGGCACACGCAGGTGATGGGTTTGTCAACCGTAAACAACGGCTGCCTTTACCCCAGGAAATATTCCTCGTACTCATTTCTGTTAGAGACTGAGTCAATTCCAGGGCCATAGTGCGGCCGGAAGGATTGTGTCAATGAAAAATTCCAGTGACACCATCGGAAATCGAAACCGCGACCTTCCGGTTTGCAGCGCAGTGCCTCCAGAAACTGCGCCACCAATAGCGTGCCCGTTCTCCCTTGCTCGATGAGAAAAATGTATCTCTGTGCAAAAGTTGTATGTAACCCTCGTCTTTTTTTTAATACGATGCTCCATCAGTGATATTTTTATTTTTATTACAGTGTTGAGGTTTACTAACAAAGCCCTATAAAAAAGAAAAGAACAAATTTTAACAAGCTCATGATTCAGATAAACGTAAAGGTATCCCATTACAAACCTAGACAGGCCCTTAGGGCGTCAGGCGTTTGAGAATCCCAGAATTTTTAGACGGTCCGCATATGAAGGTTGCGATGTTGTCACCCCTACGTTGCGAGGTGTGACAACATTGCCACATTCATATGCCGACTGTCTAGAAATTCTGGGCGTTTAAAACTCCTGGAGCCGCTCTTACCCCTCACAAGGTACTCCTGGTATTCATTTCTGTCAGAGGCTGAGTGGAACTCAGGGCTACAGTGCGGCTGTAAACATTACGTCAAACTCAGACTTGCTGGTTAATTTTAAGGACACTTGATGGCACAACACATTATATGAATCAGCTGCTTTAGCTCCTGGTGTCTGCGGCAGTATTCATTACATTTGAAACATTTAATGGTATACATAAGCCTATCATGTTTAAGAATTTTCTCGTGTCAAAGTTTATGGACAGTACTGCTCTCTGGGACATGATGCCTTGCAGTCTGACAGAAATTTACTAGCTTTCGCATCAAACTACTGCCACATTCTTCAGGATTAAACAGACAGCCTGGCCAATGGAATAGGATATAGACGTTGCGAGAGGACAAGACGAAAAGAATTTGCAACCCAAGGGTTTCGCTTAGTTTAGTCTTCAACGTGGAAGCTGATGGCAGCTCATTCCTTTAGACAAGTGGCAAATTTATACCTCAATAAACGGACTCACATCCTAGAGGGTAGTTTCCTTCAGTGTTCTGTAACGCATGTGCATAAAATGAGTTCATTCTTGTGAGTTCTAGTAAGAATAATTTCATGTAAAAACACCGTAAGTTGCTAAAATACTAAAGGGTCTGGAATACACTATAAGAATAATGAAAGGATGTGATAATAATGACAGGAACAATGGCCTGGGATTGCGGGTTCAAATCCCGCCGGGAGGTATGGATGTCTGTCTGTTGTGTGTTGTCAGGTAGAGGTCTCTGCGTCGGGCCGATCACTCGTTCAGTGGAGTTACACCGAGTGTGGTGTGTCTGAGTGTGATCGTGAAGATTCGATAATGAGGAGGCCCTGGACCACTTAGGGCTGTTGCGCCGTGGAAAGAAAAATTGATCTATGTTTAAACCCGTACCTACGTAGTGAGACGCCAGCAAATAATCGCCTGAACCATGACATGGCCGTCAGTAACATACATTAAATCTTACTGCACCGGAATATTGTGAAACTGAATTTACTTGATTGTGGTGCTGAATATTTTGGAAGGTACGGAAGTTCATTTCTCAGAAGTTACTGTTGACATCTTCGCACTCTTCATAAAATAATTTTCTAATCCTAGCAAAAGGAACACGCCCTTTAATATTAATGAGGTTTATAATCCCTTAAACTTCTTTGTGGACGCAGGGTATAAGCTACAATGCTGCAGGTCAGAGAGAATTAACATCCACTGTGCAGCAAGTGCTTACATCAATGTGACTGGATATTCAGCAAAATATACTCCCTGGCTCGCTGTACTGATATTCTGAACATCGCAACAGAATTTTGTTAAATTTCCCTGCGAATCTGAAGAAAATTTAAGCTACCATATTCGAATGTTTAATATGATAAAAACAGACATATAATTTACAATATCGATTCTTTCATAATACCAAACAATCACAGCTGTATATATTGCATTAAATTTATAAATGTAAGAAAAATAAAATTTGGTCTTATGTTTTTTGCATAAAGTGAGAAACCTCTACATCAGTGGCTTTCAAAATGTGGTCCGCAGACCCGTGTGGGTCAGCGCGGCCTGGCTACTGCGACTTCAAAATATTTTTGTTTTCCCCTTATTAGTTGGAATAAGAACATACTTTACTAAATAGTTTCTATATTTTCCAAAACTTCTTTCGCCGGAACAGTTGTGTGACAGGAAAGAACGTGCTTAGTAGAATATGACGATAATCCTTTGGTTTCCTTTGTTGCTAGATTTATTGCTATTACTGCTATCAAAATGATGCTTAATATAATATATTTTTGAGCCGACTTCAACAAAAAGTGTTGGGGTTTGAGTATGCCAGTTGTTTGTAATTTTGTTACCCTGAGTTGTGCCTTAGAAAAGATTCATCCTTAACGAAACGTATCCGTGTTATATAAGGACTCAGTGCTTACCGCTCAGTAAACTCTCAACTTCGGTTATAAAAACCGATCTGTTAATGATGTATAAAGTAAAATTTACTGTTTCTTCTGAGAGCCATACAAAAACCATAAATTCAATGTAATCAGCATGCAGATTTTTGAATGTTAAACCTGGTGTTACGTAAAGTAACGGACAGACATTACAAGGTTAAGGGTCTCGCAGGATAATTGAGAACTTCAAACGGGTCGAGTGCGCCAGAAAAGCTGAGAAATACAGCTGTAAATAAGAAGACAAAATAATCTCATGTTACCGAATTTATACTTAAGTTTTGAACTAAAATGAAAATGGAAGCAACTAGTTCCTCCGTAGTGCAGCAAACCACATAAAAGATTGCACGGTATAATAAGAAAACCATAACACTAATTTTCCTATCATGAAATCACAAACCGCCCTTATGCCGATAGCCCATGTTTTCTAATTTAATAACTGTGTCTCCTGACAGTAAAATAGGTAAGGTTTTTTTCGGTTCTCGAAGAATTTGTGCGGCGGAAGAGTGGAGCGTTAAGGGCTGAAATATAAGTGAATGGAAATAATGCGTTGCCCTTAGGGTTTATAATGCAATTACCCGATATTAAACACTATTTGAACTACAAAAAAATCTTTATAGATGTTTCTGTCTAAAAAGACCATCATCAGGCCACCATTACAAAAGCCTTAAAATAAGGTGAAATACAGTGCAAATTGTACTTGTTGTGTGGGATCCTACATGACTTAGAAACGCAAAATTATTTGAATATTGTCAGACGTTCTTAAATATTTAGTTAATTTTACAAAAAAAAAATAAAATTTATATTAGTTCAGAAATAAACATGTTAGGTGCTGCCGGCAATGAAAGTATTATTATTTGTAACGCAATTTTTTATGTGCATGTGTGAGCAGTGGGCGAAAAATTAAACAGGGGAAACAATGTTGAAAGCTATAGTGATATATCGGCATGAAGCATGATGCATGATTTGGAATGATAAACTTGTGTTTAATATGTGGGGGAAAGAGTTTGCAACAAGTTCGTGGACCGGTAACTGAGAGGGATATTTAAAAAAATAGAAATAACGGGGGGAGGAATTATATAAAACCCGCGACCCAGAAAGAGAAATTAAAACGGTAATAAGGAATGGTTGAGAAATTTTATGATATTGGGTAAAAATGATGGATAAAATTATTTTTCAGTATCAGGAACGACAGAAAGAAATAGGGATGTTTAATACAGTGAGGCGAATTCAGTCAAAAAACACAACTATAAAATATGGCTAATTGATGGTGTTTATTAGCACCATTATTTAACCATCATTTAGCCATATTTTATACTTGAGCTTTTTGACCGAATTCACCTCACCATATAGTTTAAACGCACAACGGGGATGGCACACCTCATAAAGGGATATTTCATTTACCTCTATTTCACACAGATTTTATTTATCTCCATTTATATCTTTATTTTAGCGCTTTAAATATTTTGTAGCCCCTGTTTTTGTTTACCTTCTTTTATTGTATTTCCTATTATATACGCATGTAATACAGTCTGCAGTTGTAATCCTCCGCATTACCGCGGGACCAGATAATTAAAATTAAGAAGTGCAAAATACCGAAAACCCTGAAGCATAATGTATTTTTTTTATTTTGCTGTCCAAGCTAACTTTGTTTTGCTCAAACTTCTGTTCCCGAGACAATTTATGCGGCTACTGGGATACTTATTAAACTCACAGAATTCTTTTACTCGTCATAATTTTATTCCAAACTCCTTCCCTTTTTAATTATCCTACGTCCTTAAAGGGTGATATAATATAATTTACTTTTTTACTGGCATGAAATAAGAAAACTTGAGACTCAATTACAGCCCTCGGTAGAAAAGGATACGGAAAAAGAATGCAGGGTGCTTTATGTTTAATTACATTAAAGCAGCCACTTCGTCTTCCAATTCTTGCTAAAATGAGGTTCTTTCCAAAATTTATTTTCAACCACAATCAATTTATGCCTTTAAAAAATATTATTTCTTGAACAGCCAGGAGTTCAATTCTAAACAAATATTACGCAAGTCATTACGAAATCTGAAGGTTTAGGGTCGATTTCAATGGACATATCCAAACCACAGCCTCCTAAATTATTTATTTGTAATTAGTTCTAATATTCTCCTCCAAAGTACTCCGAGATTTCCTAAATTTCTGCTTCTGGAAGGTTAAATAAAAAGTCACATTTCTCATATATTTCGTGTGTGATACGTTCCCCTGCACCGACTCGTACTCTTTAACTTTATTACACAAGAAATATTTCGGTTTAAATTTTAAAAAAAATATCCTACTTATTTACATTTATTTATTCTCCTATCGCTTGCTTTCAGGTCCGGAGCTTCTCCTCAGCACACTGTTCCCAAATACCATTAAGCTGTGGCATCGATACGAAAAATTATAGCGTAAAATAAGCAAGAAGACTTTGTAATATCCTCAGTCACCAAAATACCGAGTCTCACTTCACAGTTCCTTCATGGCTCATTTTTTATCTATGTAAGTGACCTACATAAAGCGACACTTCAGCAGACACGTTGCTTCACATCTGCGAACCATTTAATATTCTGTATCGAGACACAGCACAGTATAATATGATGGATATAAGGTTTTACTTCGGTATAAATTGGTTTTATTTTCAATCAAAATTTATTGGTACGTGTAAGCTTGATCCGATTAAAAGCGGCTTAAACCTTTAATTAACTCGCTGCAGGAAGAACGGATGACTGATTGCAAGGTAACAAACATATCGGTCGACACGTGAAAAATTGTAAATACGGTATCGGCCTATTCTGTGGCATTAATATATAAATGTATAGCTTATTAGTTGCCATGCTTTTCACAACCTAACTTACTGTAGAGCGTTATTTGTGGGTGTACATGAGTTTAATGCTGGTACACAGTGACACTTCTCATAACGTATCTAACAATTGTTATATTAATACTGCACGCAATCCTTGGCACAAGATAAAGAGAAATATAACAAGACATTGATGCTGAACACTGTACAAGATTTTGTTACCTAACGGTAATGAGAAAAATCGCTGTTTTTCTCGGTCTTCAAATATAATTCATTTAGTTTCATGTACAAGCGGAGTCAGTAATATCAACTGCGTAGCATTAAGCGTCACAAAATATTTCGATAGCGTCAATTATTGTCTATTTAAATACAAACATTAAATGCCTGTTTCAAAATAAACCTATCGAATGCTGTTCCTTTATTTTGTTAGTTGGTCTTTTCAAAGAGTCGCCCACAATTTTCATAAGAAGAAGCTTGCTTGCGATATGAAGGTTTTGCAGTCGTTACGTGCAAACATTTTGCTTTATCCATTACTGTCGCCTATTTTCACGTGCACAAATAAATTACTCACATTCTGTTGTCTAAGTCAGCTTAGAGCATCTGACGCTAATCACAGGGCAGTGACAGTCTGTGTGAGTTCTGCCAAGTTATGCTCTTCTTTCTCGCCACTTGACAACAATCTGGATCGGAAGGTGGATAGGACTGAAGACATGGCGACAAACAGGCACTTACGGTACCGAATATTGTCATTAACCTTGCTGACCACAGCTGGTCAGTGTGCAGAACTCTTCCTGCTCAAGTCAAAGCAGTATTGTTCTGGACTGAATGCAGTCTTTTCGAATTACTAATTACGCTCAAGCACTTCACATAGTACTACGACTAAAAAAACAGAAATATATGTAGAGCACATGTCATAGTAAGTTTTACGATAACAGCACTTCAGTTTAAAAGTTACTACTATTAGAACCCTTGTTAATTTCTGAAGTTAGGATGTTATTCAGACTAGTGACTAATTTAAAGGCTAAACAGTTGATAAGTCGTTTATCGGTTACCAGCAGTGGAAAGAGATTTTTTTTCAAAACCTTCAAGCCTCATTTAGGACCCCTCCCACTTTCTTACCTAATGGGTGCTGAGGAACACACGTGCGCAGCAGAGTGAGCAAATAGCAGGATTGGAAAAAGCCGCATTACGAATAACTTAATAATTCGTACTTCTCAAGAAATATTTTAGGACGATAAAATCAGTTTGCATGTGAAGGTCGGCAGATGTGGCATATGTAGGGAGGGAGAGGCAACTGAAGTACATGCATGACTTTGATGATGCAAACTGAAGGAATGATCCACATGTGAGACATAGAAATGTAGGGCAGTATAATATTGAAATGGATAATAAAGAAATAGAATAGCAAGTCGTGGACTAAATTAATTCGTCTCAAAATAAGGGCAAGTGATGGGCTTCTGTGAAGGCGGTAATGAAATTATGGTCGCATAAAATGCGGAGAGGTTCATAGTTGTCTGAAACTTTTAGAATCTCAAGACGGGGTCTGCTGCATATAGTCAGATAGTTAGTTAGTTAGGTAGGTAGATAGGTAGGTCGGTAGGTAGTGTTAGACACATTTAACTTTAAAAACAAACAAGACGCGTCCCTACAAGTTCACTCTATTAGATCACGTATTTAAAATGCAAATGCAGCAGTTCTGAAATGAAGTTTGTACAGAATATGTATCCATTCATTAACAAATTAAAATTCATTTTCACCGTCCTATATTTTGTATGTACCTTCATAGTGAAGTAGCTGCTTCTTTCCATTCCTGCGCTCTTCTGCTAAAGCAAATCCTTCGTGTATTGCGGAGTAGCGTAGTTCAGGTGCAATCTCCTTAGTCCAAACATTGCTTTACATTAATTATACGTGATGCCTTTACAGCACATTTTGATATGAATGTGGTCACTACATTCTACAAATATCGCAGTGCAAAACGAAACAATGTAATTAAAGAAACTGGATAGTTTGCTGCTCAACTTGCATGAGGTGTTGAACAGTCTTACTGGCAACATATCTGGATTATAACGAATATTTTACCTTAAAACTTCGCAGAACTTACGTCTGTATTGATGCGTGTGCGCTGGGTGATGATGGCGTGAGTGATAGTAAGGCAAATCGACAAAGAAGCCAGGCTAAGATTTGATTAACAAACTGATTTTATGACTAAAACCTCTCCAGGAACGTAACCAGAAGCAAATTCTAAACAGCACAGACATCCTGAATTAAAAGAAGATCCAGTAAAATATAAATCCAATACTGATTTTCAGAACCCTATTACCCTAACGTTTAAACTAATGCTTGACTCCCACATACATCCCTGTAATTAGAATATTTGTTTATGAACAGAATCCCCTTTCTATGGATTGTATGGATGTGTTAGACACAATACAGTTTAAAATAATGAAAATTTTTAAATGTTCATAATTTTCCTAATCACTGATGGTAAGATGCAATCCTAAGTACGAAATCATTTAAGATTAAAAACGTACCTGAATTAGAAGAGCATAAAAATGCAAAGAATGGCAGAATGAAACCCTGACACTGATTAACGAAGACAAAAATTATTATCGACAAATCCCGAAAATCAGCAGCAAATTTTCCGACCCATATATGATAGGTGCAATGCTCAAAATATCATCCACAGAAACCAGATTTCAGAATTATGAAAATTACAACTGAAAAATGGAATCAAACCGTTATCTGGCTTCCCGCCATTCTTCATGGATATTTTATGTTCCCGTAACTACGTAAGTCCTGCAAATGAAACTTGATTGTACTTAGCACCTGCGTTCTTATCGTTACTAGCTTGACGATGAAGTAGTTGAGCTTTTGCAGCAGAAAAACATAAACAGAAGATAACACAGAAATAATGCATCTGTAGCACAGATCCTTGATTCAGTGCCAACTTATATACGGTGTGCTAGAACTACCGTAACAGTGGCAGCAAATAACAAACTGAAGTTGTTGCAAGTTACTGCATAAAGGATTTCAGAATATCATTCCAGCATTGCCAGCCTCTCATGCAAACTTGAAAATACGAGTTTGATATGCCTTCGAGCTACTGGATTCAAGATTATACTCTCAGGAGCTCTACACTCCAAATACACTGGAATTTAATTGGTATATCAAAATTATTTGTGCACGAGATAACACGATATGAAAGGAAGGTACTTCAGTGAATGTAAAAGGCTCCTTACAAGTCAATATTCGTAATATACTCCCTGTAATTTGTATTTAGGAAGAATAGATTTTAATATACCGATATAATCTCATAGTAAAACTTCCACTAATTTTCAGGAATGTATTTTTGGCACACCAAGAATTTCTCCGAAGAAATATGAACATCAGTTTTATCAATTATAACAAGAATATTTTCCCTAAATAAAATTCGCTAAACATTTGCTAATATAGTGCTCAGATTACTGAATAAAGAGCCAATGCCATTACCGACACAAAGATACTAGAATTCCAGTTCGGATTTAGAAGGACAATTAATGCTTCTTCCTAGAGCTAACCTACAGATTGACATGAAATTCGTAATAAAAATTTTGCGTCCGAAAAGGGACAAATGCCTTATTTCAAAGTACAACTCCTTTCATCTTGAATTAGCATTAAAATGTGTTCGAACATATTACACGCCAAGAAAACATTTACTAAACTTATGGCTTAACACAAACCTCAACATCGCCTGAATCATCTAATGACAGATTGTGCATATTGGTGTCGATGTGGCGCAGCTTCTGCATGCGTGGATATTTTATTGTAGTGTTATGTAGTTTGCGTAGATTCTTAGAACTTTGAGGTCGCTCCCGGATAAAGAAGTAGCCACTTTTTAGCCTTCTGCCGAGATAATAGAGAAATCCTTTAGTCTGTATTGTAAAACCGCGTAGTAATTTAGAGGTTGGGAAAAAGTGCAACATTTAGAGGGTTCAGGCAGGAAACGTTGGAAATCGACTTCCATCTAGACCGAGGTTGTAGTGCTTAGTCCAGTTTTAGGTTCTCTGTCATGTATGAGTGGAGGCTAAAGAAACAGTTGATTATCTATTATGTTGTACACGAGGTTTGCTGTGGTTATCGGAATTATGGATTTAAAAATAGCGTGTTTGTCCCAAGAATAAACAAACTAACCAAAAGAGCTGTAAATTGTGCACAAATATTATGTCGCGACTTTCCAAGATGGGCAAGAGGCGTGTGTGTGCCTGTTTATGTGTATACATGCAGGAGTAATAACTTTTCCTCTACGCTCAATTCACTGTTTCAATATAGTGTTTTCTTCACACGCACAGTTTCAAAAGTCTTTGATGTTCTGAAACGTAATGAAAAATAAAAGCAAACAGACAATTCTACTTTCAGTAAAATAAAATTCAACAATAAATTCACCGATAAAACGAGTGTAGGTCCTGTACAAGAATTATGTAAGGGTGAACAGCAGAGAAATGTGTAGTTGAAAAGAAAAGTTGCTCAAAAACGAATATCATCCGAAGAATGAAATAAATGCTATCTTAACACCGAGAAAGGATCTGATACACATTTGATAATACATATAAATTTAAAAATATTGTGTTTGGCTGCAGTTTACCATTGACAATTTTGTCTTTTCCAAAGGTAATAACTACATAAGGTCATAGCAGTTACAACACAACTATATTATCAGCTGTATATAACTTACCAACATCAACTACATGTTTAGGCCAATGCTGCTGTGGCCATCATCAGGTTGGATACAATTTATCAGAGAAGCTGTATAGATATGACACAACACAGCACAATTATTAGTATTAGTGTAGGTAAGGGGAAAAGAGAATTCATTTTACACAAAGTCGGTGCGCGTGTGTGCAGATGGCAAAGAACCATGCATGTAACATGTGTTATTCTGTTTGTCTATGAAAATGTAGTGTACGTGCCGAGTCGGTTCATGCCCCGTGGGTTGCGGCAGGCCTGGACCGATGTTTGGTCCTGTGGTGTAGGATTTTCTTGCCTGTGGTGGGGCCTGAGTGTCACACCGGTCTGGTGTCTACACAGCCACGGCAGCACTGTGACACTCGGCCCCCACCACAGGCAAGAAAATACTGCACCACAGGACCAAACACCGGTCCAGGCCTGCCGCAAGCCACGGGGCATGAACCTACTCGGTGACCGGGTGAAAATGTAGCTTTGTTATAGAGACTCACTGCATGCTGCAACCTACGAGGTTCTAACCCCAGTGTGGGCAAGATTTTCCGTATCGGGACAGCAGGGACCCGAGACACACCCAGCCTCCTGTACAATGGACACCATGTCTCATTCCCGGGAGTAAAGTGACCGGACAGTGGCGTTGACCACCCAGCCTTACCTAACGTCGAGGCTAAAAAGTTCCAAGTTTTACCGCTACTTTCCTTCCGCGTCTTCATGAAGTGTTGCGAAGTGAGCTCTGCCCCTACATTTACTACTTGCTCTGACACTAAAAGAACCTGCGATGAAGTTATGTAGAATGCATATATGATATTTGTATGAGTCTCAGAACGAACATTACAACATAGCTGTATAATATATTATGCACCGTCAATACACAACATATATCAAGAAAGATGCAATAATTACAATTAGGTTATATTTGGCCACATGTTTCGGCCATGACCGGCCATCTTCAGGCCAACAAAAGAACAACAATTAAGGTAGAGTAAAATTATTACTCAATGGGGTCCCATTTCGTTCACATTAAACCTTGATAAAATATTAAAATTCTTACTTAAAATTAAAACAGTGGAATAGTGTGGTAAAATGGTAAAACTAAACCTTCTTGCACTGTATTCAGGCCTCACAATGGTTCATACACTAATAGTATTTTGTATATGTCAACAACAACAAAAATTACAACATAGTCTTATCTCCATAAACAGAATTAACCGATTGGTTGCTTAATGGACGAGCAAGTACTTTTTTTGAATATAATTACATAACTAAAAGAATTTCAGTGTAAAATATTAATTACTATTGACTATGAACACCGCCAACGTAAAATTTAATTTCATTTTGTTGCGGTGAACACTCCAATTTGGGTCTAAGTCGCCTCATTGTTGGGGTTCCTAGATCACACACAATTGGGCCCACACGGCCGGTAGGACTCCTCTGAACGAATGATAAGCTTCTCCCAGAGTCCGTTATCTACACAATGCATAACAAACGCATAAGAAGAACATCTAATGACCTCAGCATGTTTAGAACCCGCAATCCCAAAAAATGAGCGGTCGCACACCTCAGCTTTATACGTGACGGCCACCGGGATTCGCGCTAACTTGTCATAGCAAACGCACATCAAAATCTTGCAAGTAAATTATAGATGACTTTGTAGGAAAAATTATAAACTCTAAAGGGTATAATTTAATTGGTGTAATTAGCTGTTACTGAGCAAGAACATACTTTAATATGAATAAAAATCCAACAGATGCAACAGTATGCAGATATTTATTTATTGCAAAACTACTCTACATGTCCCGATCAGACCACGTTGGAGGGGAGTAGCGGTACAAGTAGTATGACCTGTACCGGAGGCTGCGGGTACGGTTTTTAATACTCCCGATGATGGGTGCTGTGACACCCGAAACATGTAGAGTAGTTTTGCAATAAATAAATATCTGCATACTGTTGCATCTGTTGGATTTTTATTCACATTGAATTAAGATGCACGGAACCACGAGCTTAAAACATACTTTAAATTGCGTGATGTGGTTGATTACTGAAGAAGTCAAGAAAAGCCACGGTCGAAAAATATAATTTAAGGCACAAGAATTTCAGACCATTCAAATCCTTAGCTTCATTTTATTTGTTCTGCTTTACCACTCATACTTTAAAAATAGACGACAAAATGAAGCTAACATACGAATTGTAAGTTGTAGTGTATTGTTTTGTGATTAACCATATGTAGAGATTGATGAAACGATGTAACATTATGTAGCCGTCAGCATTCTTTCCTGGTCTATTAACTTCAATATGGATTTTGTTAATTAAATAAGGACGTTTAATTAAAGAAATCAACAAACCGTGACAGTAAATAAGACAATGGTATAGTCAAATGAAAAAATGGTATATTTATTTCCTAAGTACACCTGGCATGAAGTTAAAAATGCAAAGTCCACCTTTAAGCAGGTTAAACAGATGAGCTGTTTCTAATGCTTGGCTTAAAAAGAACACACGAACTGGTTTCTAAACCAGATGGCAATACTTAATCTTTTTAATTTCACATTTGATTGCTGTCCCTACGATGCCACATACTTCACTTCCAAAAAATAATGCACGCCTTTCCTCAATATTTTCTGCAACACCGCCCTTTTTCCACATTGTCTGCTGTCTTATGCAGTCCTTTTCTTTGTCGTGGCATTGAATCATGGGACTTGCTAAAGACAGGTAGCAAGGTAGCTACTGCAGAGCCAAATGTGTTTTGGAGAGGATCTGGCAGGCAGGCAATAACGTCGGGGCTTTATGTTATGATAGGGGTTGAGGAGCAGAAATATAAAGAGTTCACCCACCTACGACTATCACTATATTTGATTTTTATGGTCGCCGGTCGCCTTTGCTCCATGATATTTTGTTCGGTCGTTCCAGCCAGACAACAGAGGAAGTGCGAGAGTCAACATTACGTGGCTGGGTTCCAATAACCTTCAACTATTCGCACGTGTTTTCGATGCTACTTTATCCCTTTCTCTCAAGACATTATATACACACACGTCTTTTCCAGGAACTATATATTTTGTATCTACCATAAAAATAGCACACTGACCGAGGTTGCTTCGTGAATATACTTTCAAAAAAACAAAAATGTTATTTATTAATTAAAATAAGTTCAATTTCAAATGAAGTCCAAACTCTGTAGCCATAATTTCTCCCATCTTTATAAAACTGCCACTTTGTGCTAAACAGATTTATGTGCAGCGAATAATTCAACTAATTGGGCTCCAGTATACGTAAAGAGGATGACAAATGCATCTTCGAGAATAAGAAATATATGAGGGTTATCTTCCCTCTCACAGCATTTGTCATATTAAAACCGAGACTTCTTCTTGATTTTCCTGTAAAATTGATATTTTATGTGTTGTGCCCTTTTTACAAATTAGGGGCGGTTTACCATGCTTATACGTATTGAAGTTGTGATACTTTGAAATCAAAGATAACAGAACTGTAAGCATGTAAAACTTATATTCATACATTGTTTTGAATGGAAGCATCACGATCTGGTTATAAACGTAATATAATACTAAATAGTGTACATTAGCATAACTACTTTATTACTCAAGGTACTTACATAGGCTACAATTTACACGTCACACCCCTTGAGACAAATGACTTAATTTAATGTATTCCGTGGATGTAAACACGATGGGATCCCAAAGTGTGTATAGCATCTTGTGACTCAAATGACAAAAATAAGCCTGAAGATGACTAACCTATAGTAGAAACATGTAGCCTATGTAAGTACCTTGAGTAATAAAATAGTTATGGTGACGTACACTGTTTAGTAGTATATACATATATGTTTTAGCTTTAAAAAAGACACTTTACAGACCTAAGTGTAGATTGAGAATAGTAATTGAAATGGCATTTGTTGAAACAGGGTGTGATGATTTGGACTGAGAACGAAATCCACTGTGTAAGCTACAGCAATTTATATTTTTAAAGGTGCCCAAAAGATTTGGAGATCGTTCAGAATTATGAGAAGAGCTCCGGAGTCTACGTAGGTTGTCTGCAACTGTCACAATACTTGAATGGGCGTCTTCACAGCTAAAAATTATGGCACGTTCTATCGCAAAAATAAAATAACGCTGCCTTTCTAGAACGACAAGGCGAGCACGATTCTGTCGATAACAGGTGGCTATATTTCATTTCCTCCCCTTACAGCCTGCATTGCTACTGCTAGCTGAAGGCACAGTGCCGGATGGATGACAATGGTTATTACCCTTCTCAAGGAAACACACACACACACACACACACACACACACACACACACACAACACAGAATCCGCTTTTCTGTGAAATCGATTTACTGTTTAACCACCATTATATTATTAAATGACTGGCCCAATAACCGTGAAATGAAGCAAGAAATTTTTTTGTCCCCATTTGATACATTTCAATAGCATTTCAAAATTCAAACATTTTAGTTCTGATATTATACAATTACATGGGATTTACCATATTAATTGTACCCTTGTTTCTTCCTTTCCTTGCGTTGCTTCGGTAATATTACCTGAAACATTACTCCATTTGCATTTACTTTCGTTGTCATATTTTTGTACACGAGGTTTAATTTTTCCGGTTTTCTGTACGCGTGGAAAATCCACCTCTCAATCTGTAAGAAAAGCAATTCAAGAAAATTCGAAATACACCAATAAATTTTTAAATCAATACGGGTATCCTCACATGTGGCTGTACAGCATCAGATATGAAACAGGTTTACGGTTTGTGTCATTTACCTTGTTACCTTAGAGTGATAATCCTGCAGTATTGCTACGGGAGTGAAATCAGATCACAAGTTTAAAAAAGTGCTGTGTTTCCAGTTCAAACATGTAAAGAAACGAATAAGGCTGTCCTTGAAAATATTTTAGAAAGTAAATAGATCGAATTCACTCTACATACGAACCAACCGAAACGACCGGCATATATTCTGAAATAAAAGCGTAATCTCCTAGGTTTCTTCTTTATGTGTGGGTTTATATAACTTAACAACTGAGAGTGTAATTTAAACTCACCAAGTAATAGGCAGAAATTATCACTTTCTTTGATTTTTTACAAACAAATAATCATTACTGCAGGTTCATGACTCCGTAGTTTCAAACTTACAACATATATTTCAAATAATACCTACAGCACGAAGTCTCCTTCTATGTGCTTCCTTTATTGACATAATTTCCTTTAGTCTGAATTATTTTCTTTATTTTACGATGCTCTCACTGTCTCGGATTATATATTGTGTCCAATGGCAGGATCACTGGAGAACGGTTAATTAAAGAAAATGGATTCAAGCAGTCTTGGCCTAGTTTCAGACACTACAATGAAATATGAGAAGAAGCAATTAGCAAAATGATGGAAGGCCTCATTCAGGCAAATTGGTCATTCATTTAGTAGTCTATCTTACGACAGGCCCAAAGCCTCTTCCAAATCGAGCTCTCCACATAGTGCGATCTAGAGCTTCCTCCTTCAAATGTGAGTATCCTCTCCTTTCCTTAAGGTCATCTAGTAGCTTCCTACGTTTTCTTCCTCGTCTTCCTGTCACTTCTATACTTCCTTTTATCTTTCCTTCAATAACCCGTTGTTGAAGACAGTTTCTACGCAAAATGTGACCAATCCAGTTAGCCTTCCGTTTCCTTATTTCATGTAGGATATTCCTCTGCACCTTGACTCTCAGCAATACTTCTTCATTTCTCACATAATCGGTCCAACTGATCTTTTCCATCCTTCTCCAGCACCACATCTCAAAACTTTCCAGGTGTTTCTGATCTACTGCCCGAAGCTGAAACTTGGACGCTTCGGGCAAATTGGTGTCCCCGTCAAAATTTAAAGCACACGCTACACGAATAAATCTATATCGTTCCTATTACACAAGCCCTTTCGGTGCACATAGAAGCGTACATATAAAAATTTGACTTCTACATAAATACTAATGAGTGTTCCAATCTGTTAACACAACACTATATTCAGTGAGATTAAGACCACATGTTTCGGCTGAAAATGATTAGCCTCTATCAAGCCTAATTACAATAATAAAATATAAACTGTAGTTTACAGCCGTATTGCAGTTTTGAGATCTTAACCCATACAAGCTAAAAGATACACATTATATAAAACCCGTAGGGTGCCTGAAATGTGTAAATTGAAGTTTATGTAGAGTTTGTTTGAAAAAATCTTAAAATTTGGTCTTCTTTTGTATTAATTTTTACCTTTGTCCTGCCGTGCATCTAGCAAAGGAACCAAAGACAGCATAAAGCGGATACATGCAGCTGACCGTCCCTGTCCGCAGAGTCTAGGTTTCAGACAAAAATTAATTAGATGGCCTCAGTGGCAGTAACTTGTGGAACTGACAGCCTGTGAGTTTACACTAACATTGCCAGACATCCAGCTGTGTTCGGAAATAAATTGAAAACTTTTAAAAAAAATGTGATGCAATATCTCGTGAAATAAGACCCAGCTGTGACAGGAGAGAGGGCCTAAATACAAATTAACTTTCTTCCATTGATAAATGAATAAATCAGCCACGAAAGCACGATATAGCCTGTACAATATAAATGCATATATATATATATATATATATATATATACAGGTCTAACACTAGAAGAAGCTTTGAATTTTTTTCACATAATGCGGTTGTGTGTTTCCGAAGGTTCTTACAACAAACAGGGTATTCTGAGTTGTGCCATCCCTGTTGTGCGTTTAAACCATATGGTGAGGTGAATTCAGTCTAAAAACACAACTATAAAATATGGCTAAATGATGGTGTTTATTAGCAAAGAAAAAATTACGTGTTTCGACCTATAGCGGCCATCTTCAAGTTCTGACAATTTTCTGCTAAATTGTCAGAACCTGAAGATGGCCGCTACAGGCCGAAACATGTAATTTTTTCTTTGCTAATAAACACCATCATTTAGCCATATTTTATATTTGTGTTTTTTTTTGACTGAATTCATCTCACCATATAAGCAGGGTATTTATACTTCCACAATATTAACAGATCGGTGTTTCTTAACAAAACACACTCTGAGGCGTGAACTGAATTTATATGTAGGTACAATGTGTATTCATATTAGAATTCAATGTTTGAAACTTACTTTTAAGAGAAGGACGAGCGGGCAGTGCTTGGAAAATTTCAGACCAGTGCATTTTAAGTTTCTCCCCTGTACTAAAATATAAACCGCCTCTCATTGCACCTCCGTTTTTCTTATTATTTTTCTTTTTACATTATTTAAAGGAACTATACATGTATACCCATAGGATTTTTGTGTGTTTAAGGTGTTTTCATGCAATATTGGGCTTCTTTTCTCTTGTATTCGCATGTAAAGTCTCTCGTAAATGTAGATTTTTGGTCCCTTAGACGTGATCTATAATAAAGGAAAAGGTAAAGGTAAAGGTCAGCCTAGAACAAGCCACGAAGGTCCAAATGAGGAATAGACGTATAACCTCGGCGCTAGATGGGGTGGGTGGTCAACGCCACGCCCCCGCCGCTGATCTATAATGCTTCCGGTATATAATTTACGTGTAGGCGTGCCCGATTACAATTCAGTAGGCGCATATTTCGGTTTGTCAACACTGTGTTTAATTTAATGGACAGTTTCGAAACGTCACTTTGCAAATTTTCTCACTTTTGTGTCTACATAACTACAAACACAACTTGCAAGAAACGTAAAACGTTCCGCTATTATTATGCAAATCGGCACTTTGTTTTACTTCCAGTAATGACTTTTAAAAGCAGAGTGAAATAAGAAATGTGCAGGATGTATCTACATCACAAGTCCACAAGGAATGGCACTGGCTATCGAGCTAGGAAATTTCATTTCTAATTTAACTGTCATTAATTTAATTAAGAAAATTCAATGTCTTAACCATATAGAGTTTAGCGGTTAATATATTCATCGCTAGGTTTAAGATCCAAGCACTGCATTGTGTCCACCCCTGTCCACATGATTCACGCAATAAGCAAACTTTACTGCCTTATACTAAATTAACCGACTGTTACTTCTAATGAAAGACCAATGTGTTCTCTTTGAAAGGACACTCCGATGAGACCACGGCTGTATTGGTCGGACCCACAACCTGAAAAGACCTGACACCGGGCCTGAGAAGGGCTTGACACCAAGGCTGTTGGACTGATATACTGAATAACTATTTGACTGAATCTCAGTTGCAGGGTCACTTGAAATTGGACCTGGTCTTCTTCAAAAGGTTCATGTACATGGTAAACACACTCACACTGCGTAACCAATACAAGCACTGGTAACGTCTCTGATGTTGACAGCATACTGGCAAGCCTACGTCGAGATATCCTATTTGAAAGGTGTGCAAGATGAACTAAAAAACTATCAAGCAACTTGGAAATATTTAGGAAAAATGGGAAACGGTAATCGAACCACAAAACATCATGCTAAGTCAATACAAATGTAATGTTCAGTGTTAGGAAAACAAATAGGGATTGTTCTGGTAACCACGTAAAATCTACATATACTATTCGAACTGAAAATACAATATAACTGTCCATTAAGGTAAGTTCGGCCATACGTAAAACTCGAAATTACCGATAAAATATAATATTTAACGTATTGTCTCATGCAAACAAGTTCCAGTTTTATCATGGTCATGTTAGCATCATGAGTATATATCTAGGTCAAGGGAAGGAAATGTTAGCTCAAGTCACAACGTGAATCCAAATGTTGGAACTCACACAACGCGACATGAAGTCGAAGTTAACACTCTTTTCCTGTCATTAAGGGCTACCTAATTACATAACACATCCCTCCCTAAGTATGCGTCTTACGGAATTATAGAACAGTTGGAGCTTATGGAATTTTAGCAAAAGTAGGGGTATAATCCGCTTTTGCTATAATATCCTTTTTTATTTCCTGTATTTATAAACACATTACTGGGGTTTACATTCATATCCATCACCGGGCGAGAAGAATTGTGAGACTGTTTCCTGCATTTGTGGACGCAAGCATGATAGCCTTGTCTGCTTCTTGTTATTTATGGATATAATGTGTACCAAAAAATACATGGAATTTAAAATGTGAGGAATAAAATACGCGTACTGAACTATCTAATTGGGGGAATGGGGGGGGGGGGAAAATAGTGCTCCAAAAAGGTTTCAAAGAGCTGTCAGAGAAAACACAAAATTTCCCGACTTTTATGGGGGGGGA
>Ga0123355_10003270_pt1 | contig 23159 bp, 23 predicted proteins | sample TergutEmb28metaG_3_FD_89872 | JGI IMG/M metagenome (GOLD analysis project Ga0123355, IMG submission 89872) | Embiratermes neotenicus P1 segment gut microbial communities from Petit-Saut dam, French Guiana - Emb289 P1 | ecosystem: Host-associated > Arthropoda: Insects > Digestive system > Gut ... | reverse complement strand
CTGCCATTGTTATCATGTTGGCAACAAAGGCAATGCCTACACCCGCGGCTGGTATGCCAAAAAAGCTGGCAACTGCACCTACAACAAGCCCCTGTAGCAATTCAAAGCCCTTTTTACCACCTTCATCGCCGGCTTCAATAGCAGTAGCAACAGCTTGCCCCATAGGCCAAGCACCTCTTGCCGGAAAGATATTTGAGTCGAATAATCGCCCTATAGCAAATACGGATATCATACTGCCGATAAATGCCCCAATAGCGATAGGGATGATGAGGTCATTTCTCCCTAAAATAAACATAGTAGCAACAGCTACAAACCCGCAATTAGCAGCAGTGAAGCCAGCGGATGACGCAATAGACAATACATAATTCTGACGTTCGGGATTCCTAAATTTTTGCGCCGCCATAAAGGGTATGCGGGCAACAATCATCACCAAAACAGCACCAATCAGTGAAGTGTTTGGTGTTGTTCCAAGCTGCCCCATAATCTGCATACAAATGGCGGCAGATAAAACTGCCAAGACAATCCCAAGTATCAAAGTCCCTGGCTCGAATATTGAAATGCGCTTATTATTTTTCATATCAGCACCCAAATCCCCATCAAGCATAAGATAATGCCGCCGAGTAATTCGGCCTTAAATACAAGCTTTGAGCCAAAAATACAACCAATTTTCACACCAAGAATTGAAACGGCAAAGGTTATAGCCCCAATTATAGAAATGGCTGGAACAATGCTGACATAAAGAAAAGCAAAAGACACACCTACCGCCAATGCATCAACGCTGGTTGCAAGTGCCAATGGAAGCATTTTTTTAGGCGTTAAAGCAGCCTCCCGCCGCACATTTGGACATTCTCTATCAGTGCACGCAGTAGTGGGACATGTTCTGTCTGGGCACTTTTCTTTTTTGAAACTGCCCCAAATCATTTTGCCGCCTAGAAAAAAGAGCAATGCAAACACAACCCAATGGCTGTATCGGACAACATGCCCGGCAAATTGTGCTGCAACTATGTACCCGATAAGCGGCATTATGGCTTGGAAGAGCCCAAAATACAATCCAACAATCAAAGCCTTGTTTAATGTAGATTTCTTTAAGGTCAGCCCGATTGTTACAGCCACAGCAAAGGCATCCATAGAAAGCCCTACCGCAATAACGAATAATTCAAAAAAATTCATTTTTGCCTCCGAAGATTATGCCGATTAACGTCAAAAAATGCTATCACTGGTATGTTAAACTGTCAAGAATCAGCAACCTATGGACTCAGGCGCAAAGAAAAACGCCATTTTTGCGGGTGATAACCCAAGCAAAAATGGCATTTTCCTAAGCCTGAGGCTATCTGACATCAGCCGTAGCTTGCGGAGAAGAGCAAACTGCACTTCTCATGCGAAGCCCTCTTGCTTATCCTTTGTACTTTTGATAAATTAGATTGCAGAATGTGTAAACACAGCAATAGCGCATGTAGGAATCACGCAAACAGCGCCAAGAGGGTTGCCCCAGAAAAAGCCTTCATCGTTGTCGATGCCCATAGGGGTCATGACGTCGGTGCAAGCGCTGCCAAGCGGGCAAGCCGGTGGGGCGCCAATGTCAGCAAGAAGCCTTACGCAGTGACAATCTGCAGACAGCAATACGCCTGTGAATCCGTTGCCAGACAACCCGCCGCTGGTTGTGAAAATGGTAACAGTTTGGCCCACATACCTAAACATGCTTTCAACAAGGTGCTTAATATGGTCTACCATGGTATACCTCCTTATACAGAAATCGTGTCAAGCCCGAGGGATTGTACACTTCTAGTTGTATAATATGAGGCTTGGATAAAAACGTGCATAAAAACAGCAAAGCAAGCCACGAAAATTTGCAGGTCAAATGAAAGTGCAATCGCACCCGCTCGCCCCTAGGAGGCAAAACATGATAGCAGTGACAATGGATCCATCCACAGTAAAACCCTTTATGAACCGCCTGCTAAAAGAAGATATACTAGATCAGTTCGAAGTAAGAGCCGTAGAGATGGCCCTATCCACCCGCATTTCCATAAACGGCGCGCTTGAGGCCCCATCAGCCCCAGCCCCACATGAAGACCCAGAAAGCGCAGTAGGGCCAGAAATCAAGCCCCAAAACCAAGGCTACATATCCTGGGAAGCCCTACGCCCCCTGATATTTGCTATAATAAAAACTGGCGCAAAGCCTAAGTCTATCAAGTTTGTATTTTCATACAAGGCCCAAGAAGCCGCTGCAATCCACGCCAACGCCGCAGCCCTTTTCCTAAACATGACCTACGAAAACGACACTGTATCCTTTACAACCGCCACTGCCCAAAAAGAATTTGCTCTGGACAAGTCCCTGGATGACTCCTGGGATACATGGGTACGGGCATTCTTTGTAGGTAAAGGTATTACAGTTATGGATAGAGAGTAGGCTATTGCACACAGCCAGCTTTTTCATTTTTGATAAAACCGGAAACATAACACATTAACATAAAATCTCTTCATAAGGAGCAACCACCATGCAAACAGGCAACCTATCAATTCACAGCGAAAACATCCTTCCAATCATCAAAAAATGGCTCTACTCAGACCAAGACATCTTTGTAAGGGAACTAATAAGCAACGGCGTAGACGCCATAACCAAGCTTAAGAAGCTAGCCGATATGGGCGAAGCTGAAAACATCCCAGACAACGAGCCCTTCGCCATCCACGTGCGGATAGACAAGGAAAACAAGCAGATAATAATAGAAGACAACGGCATAGGCATGACCGAGGACGAGGTAAAAGAATACATCAACCAGATAGCTTTCTCCGGGGCCAGCGCCTTCCTGGAAAAATACAAAGACGAAGCCGAAATAATCGGCCACTTTGGCCTGGGCTTTTACTCCTCCTTCATGGTGGCAGACAAGGTACAAATAGACACTCTTTCATTCAAAGATAACGCCGTCCCAGTGCGCTGGGAATGCGAAGGCGGCATTGAATACGCCATGTCCCAAAGTGACAAAACCACCCGCGGCACAGCAATAACCCTTTACGTAAACCAAGAAGGGGAAGAGTTCCTGGATCCATTTAAGCTGCGGGGCATAATATCTAAGCACTGCGGGTTTATGCCGGTTGCTATATATATGGAGGATATAAAGGCCCTGGCTGATACCCAAGATGCTGATACTGTTTTCGATACAGATGATACATCCCCCCCCGAAACAAATTCCGCTTTTGATGATAATGACAAAAGCGATGAAGCCCCACCTAAGCCCATCAATGACACCCATCCCCTATGGCTAAAGCCCGCAAGCGAGTGCACAGATGAGGAGTACAAAAGCTTCTACCAAAAGGTCTTTATGGACTTTAAGCCCCCACTCTTTTGGATACACTTAAACATGGATTACCCCTTCCGCCTAAAGGGCATACTCTACTTCCCATCCCTAAAACACGACCCGGAATATATGGAAGGCCAGGTAAAGCTGTTTAACAACCAGGTCTATGTAGCCGACAATATTAAGGAAGTAATCCCAGAATACCTGCTACTGCTTAAAGGGGTAATGGACTGTCCAGACCTGCCGCTAAATGTTTCCCGCAGCTTCCTGCAAAACGACAGTACCGTAAAGCAAATGTCCGGCTATATCTCCCGCAAGGTGGCAGAGAAGCTAAACGGCCTGTTTAAGAAAGAGCGGGAAGCCTATAACGGTTACTGGGACGACATCGCTCCATTTATTAAGTACGGCTGTATAAAGGAGCGGGACTTCTATGATAAGCTAAAGGGCAGTATCTTGTACAAAACTATAGATGGCAGGTATCTGACACTGGATGAGCTAACTGCTGACAAAGAAGGCAGCAGTGACGAGCTCGGCAACAGCAATGCTGGTGAAGTCGACACAAGCAAAACCAATAAAACAGTGTACTATGTAACCGATGCCCAAGTGCAGTCTCAGTATATTAATATGTTCAATGAGCAGGGCCTGACGGCTGTAGAGCTTACAACCCGCCTGGATAATCCATTTATCTCCTACCTGGAGATGTACGAGCCTGAGGTAAAATTTCAGCGCATAGACTCTGATCTTACTGATGCACTGATGGATGCAAGCGAAGACGACAACAAAGCCGAGGAACTACAAGCCTACTACCGCAAGCTAATAGAAAGCGAAAAGCTAAGTGTCAAGCTGCAGCCCCTAAAATCTGAAGGAGTATCCGCAGTGATACTGCTAAGCGAGCAATCCCGCCGTATGCAAGAGATGAGCAAGATGTTTGGTGGCGGGGAAATGCCGCCCGGGATGTTTGCAGAAGAGCTTACCTTGGTGCTTAATAGTAAGCATAGCCTTGTTAGGATGCTTGTGGATATGCATAAGAATGCTGACGATCAAAATCTTGAGCTTATCGCCCTGCAACTGTACGACTTGGCAATGCTAAGCCATAAGCCCCTGCCAAACGAGCAGATGAAGAGATTTATTGAGCGTAGTAACAAGATTATGGAGATGGCCGCCGGGCAGGGTGGTAAGTAAAGCCTGCACACCTGGTTTTGATGATGCCGACAAAAGTTTTCATACCTATAGCAAATTAATTCGAAAACAGTCCTGCCTGTCGCCGAAAACCCGTTGAGGCGCTCGGGATTTTCGGCTCGGTCAGGTCTGTTTCTCATTGAATTTGCTATAACTGTTGACGGATGCGTCTATAATGAACAGAATGGAGGAATATCAATGAGCATACCAGCATCAATGCTATCAGCATATGAGGGCAAATATACCTATGCGGACTACGCGCAGTGGCCTAACCACCCCCGCTATGAGCTTATCAATGGCGAAGCTATAAAGATGGAAGCGCCGTCGCAAGCCCATCAAGGGATGCTAATAGAGCTTGGCACACAATTTGCCAACTTTCTCCGCGATAAAAAGCCCAAAGTATTCCTCGCACCCTTCGATGTCCGCTTAAACCATGCAACTCACGACAACACTGTGGTGCAACCGGATTTACTTGTAGTTTGTGATAAAGATAAGCTAAACGGCAAGCACTGCCTTGGCGCGCCGGATATGGTAGCTGAGATTCTTTCCCCTTCCACTGCCCGCAAGGATCAAGTGGCCAAGTTTTATTTATACCAGCAGGCCGGGGTTAAGGAGTTTTGGATCTTTGGCCCCACATACAGGGAAGTCACTGTTCATATATTGGAAAACGGCGCATACACCACAACTTATTATGGCGACAGCGAAACAATACCAGTGCATGTATTGGAAGGCTGCCAGATTAACCTGGCCGATGTATTTGCGGAAGCCCCGAATCCAGAGCCTGAGCGGGTGTTTCCGCCAGAGTTTCAGCATTAGATGCCTTCACGTATCAGAAGCACGGCACAGCAACCTTATAGCCAGCCAAAGCAGCACAATCACAAGTGTAAACCGCCAGAGCTCATGTCTTGGCGGTTTTTTGTATTGACCCACTCACACTTGGCGATTATAATAAAATAACAATTTCGATTTAACGGGGTATAGTGCATATGTATATAAAGCGTGCCATAGAAAACAGAGTATTAGAAGCAAGCGAGTTCTTCCGTGCATTGATAGTAACCGGGCCTCGTCAGGTGGGCAAGACAACACTTTTTAGACATATAGCTGAAAGCGGAAGAAATTACGTTACACTTGACGATCCTATAGAGCGGGAAGCAGCCGTGAGTGAGCCGGCATTATTCTTAGAGCGCAACCAACCACCTGTTATTATAGACGAAATCCAGTACGCCCCAAATCTTCTGCCATATATAAAGATGTATATCGACACGCACAAAAGAAAAGGCGACTTTTGGCTAACTGGCTCTCAGAAGTTCCATATGATGAAAAACGTATCAGAAAGCCTTGCAGGACGCATTGCAGTCATAGAGATGTATGGCCTCTCCCAGAGTGAAATTGACGGTAATGAGAGTGAAGCCTTCATCTGCGACCACAATATGATGGCAGAGCGTCTTAAAACTCGCAAAGCAATGAATCTGGCCGATATATATAAACGCATCTTCAATGGCTCTATGCCGGAAGCCTACACGGGCAGTTTCAGCAGAAATGAATATTACTCTAGCTACGTCAACACATATTTAGAAAGAGATATAAGACAGCTTACCCAGGTAGCAGATGAACTTGACTTTTTCCGCTTTATGACTGCCTGCGCCGCCCGTACAAGCGAAATAGTCAATTATGCTGACCTTGCCAAAGACATTGGCATCAGTGCTCCAACCGCAAAAAAATGGCTCTCGGTTCTTGTGTCAAGCGGCATTGTGACCCTAGTCCAGCCATACTTCAACAACACATTAAAAAGGGCCATCAAGTCGCCAAAGATGTATTTCATGGATACCGGGCTAGCGGTCTACCTCACCCGTTGGGATAGCCCAACAACCTTAGAAGCCTCTGCAATGTCGGAAAAAATATTTGAGACATACGCCGTAAGCGAGATATTAAAGTCCTATCACAATGCCGGAAAGCATCCACATGTTTACTACTACCGAGACACAGACGGAAAAGAGATAGACCTTGTTTTGGAATACGATGGTACGGTATTTCCTATTGAAATAAAAAAAACCGGCAACCCAGGTAAGGATGCCGTTAAAAATTTTGATGTATTGAAGGGTACGGGTAAGCTTATTGGTGAGGGGGCTGTTGTTTGTCTGTATCATAAGGTTCTGCCTCTTAGTAATGATAACTGGATTGTTCCGGTTTGGGTGATATGAAAATATATTTCACTTGACGATATGGAGGCCCGCACCTTTGCAACAAGCGACCCCAAATCTTTTATCGAAGCATATCCGCCACCGGTGTTTATAGATGAAGTTCAGTATGCGCCCAACTTGTTCAGCTATATCAAAATGAATGTAGACAAGCGCAAGCAAAATGGTGATTACTGGCTTTCGGGTTCACAACTTTTCAAGCTGATGCGAGGCGTAAACGAAAGCTTAGCAGGCCGTGACGGAAGTATGCCACAGATTGTTGCCGAGAGATTGACGCCGCAACATAATGGCAGCTTTATTGATACTACTTCAGCAAAAATACAAGGTCGTATTGAGTTTGAGAACGAACGAAACAGGCTTTATGATAGCTATGTCCGCATATATATATAGCGCGATGGAACTCCGTTGAAGCCTTGATGAATGGCGCACAAAGTGGCGCAATTTTGGAAAACTACGTTATCTCGGAAATTGCAAAGGGGCACTACAACACGGGGCTAAGACCGCATATTTACTATTATAGAGACAAAGACGGAAAAGAAATTGACGTGTTATGGGAAGAAAATGGGGTGCTATATCCCCTTGAGATTAAGAAAACCGTCAATCCAGGCACTCAGCTTACGAATGTCTTCCATGTTTTAGGAAAGAGCAATAAAATTGTTGGCAATGGCGGCATTGTTTGCTTGAGGAATGACTTTTCGCCTATTGATAGGCTTAATTGTGTTATTCCTGTTAGGTGTGTGTGAGTATTGATAAATTTAATATATATGAAGCCTGTTTTCTTAATTTCATGACACCACGTGTTAAAAGTGTAATGCAGTGATATAATGGTGATAATATGAAATAAAGGTGATATCAATGCGTGAGAATGAAACTACCGAATTCAAAAGGGAGTATACTTCTGACATAAAAAAGGAAGTAGTAGCCTTTGCTAACACAGAAGGTGGCAATATTTATATTGGCCGAGATAATAAAGGCAATGCCTATCCCATAAATGATGTTAACGGAACATTGATGCAAATTACAAACAGCGTCCGCGATGGTATCTTGCCTGATGTAACAATGTTTGTGAATTATTCAACAGGCAATGACAGTATTACAATGACAGTTTCGGAAGGAACGAACAAGCCTTACTATTTAGCCGATAAAGGTATAAAGCCATCCGGTGTTTATGTCCGGCAAGGCGAGTCTGCCGCTCCTGCCAGCTTTGAGCAGATTCGGGAAATGATAAAACTCACTGATGGTGATAAGTTCGAGATGTCCAGGTCCCTGTTACAAGACTTAACATTCAGGGAAACCACTGATGAGTTTAATCGCTGTGGCCTTGAGTTATGTAAAAACCACATGCAGACATTGGGCATTATCGGCAATGACGGACTGTTTACTAATTTGGGGCTACTTCTGTCCGATCAATGCCCATACTCTATCAAATTTGCTGTTTTTAGCGGCACAAAAAAAGGTGAGTTTAAGACGCGAAAAGAAATTACCGGTTCACTTCTTAGGCAGATGCGCTCTGCTTTTGATTTCCTAAGCCTATCAAATAACTTGGCTGCTTCGGTATCAGGACTTAATCGCATTGAACAGTACGATTATCCCGAAATCGCTATTCGTGAAGCCATATTAAATGCCATCGTTCATCGCGACTACGGTTTTTCTGGTAGCATTATTGTTAACCTTTATGATGACCGTGCTGAATTTGTCTCACTAGGCGGCTTGGTTTCTGGCTTACGAGCTGAAGATCTATTTGTTGGTATCTCGCAGCCGCGCAATGAAAAATTAGCCAATGTTTTTTATCGGCTAAAGCATATCGAGGCATATGGCACAGGGCTTAAACTCATCATGCAGTATTATGAAGACATGGAACTTAAGCCAGAGATAATTGCAACGCACAGCGCGTTCTCATTGACATTACCTAATATGAATTATGCAAAACCATTACGCACAACAAAAGAACCAAAGCAACAACATAAGGCCGTTCTTGACTATTTACAACGCAACTCATTTATTACTAACGAAATCATTCAGGAGTTGCTTTCTGTAAAACAGACACGCGCATACACAATTATTCGTGAAATGCAGAATGAGGGGCTTATTGTGAAACGTAGTGCCGACAAAAACAATAATGAATATGTTTTGTTGGGGTAAGATTAGGAAAGTTAGGTGTGTGTGATCATCGGCTGTATCATTTATTTCTTGTGCAGATGCGTTCTGCATGTGCTTTGTTGTGATATATATAATGCATTTGACAAGCTCAAACTGCTATATTATATTATAGTATATTATGTTATAGCAAAGGGGCATCTGTGTGTTCATTGGCAGAAAACGTGAAATGAGCGAGCTTGATCGACTTTACAAGTCAGACAAATTTCAATGCGTAGTTATGTATGGGCGTCGGCGTGTTGGCAAAACCGCTTTAATTTCAGAGTTCATCAAAGATAAGGAAGTTATTTACTTTACCGGACAAGAAACTAATGCAAAGGATAATCTCGAAAGCCTTAGCCACAGCATTTTTGCAATTTCAAGTGACTTTTCATCTTCTGCACCCATTTTTACAGGGTACAAAGAGGCATTAGAGGCTGTGTTTAATTTAGCACAAAAAAGGCGCATCATACTTGCAATTGACGAATATCCTTATTTAGCCCACAGTTACCGTGGCATATCCTCATTGTTGCAAACTTTTATAGACAAATATAAAGAAACATCTAAGCTGTTCATAATTCTTTGCGGCTCGTCACTTTCCTTTATGGAAAACCAAGTGCTAGGCTATAAGAGTCCCTTGTACGGTCGCCGGACTGCACAATTTAGGATACTACCCTTTGACTTCCAGCAAACAAAGGAGTACTTCTATGGCGGAAATTTCAGCCATGAAGACATTGCGCTATTATATGGCATAACAGGCGGTATCCCATTATACCTTTCTCTGATGGACAAGGAGCTAAGTGTAGAGGACAATATCAAGCAGAACTTTTTGTCACCAAGTGGATATTTATTTGAGGAACCAGGCAATCTAGTAAAACAAGAATGCCGCGAACCAGCACAATACAATGCAATTATTAAAGCAATAGCAGGTGGCGCATCAAGACTATCTGAGATTTCTAGTAAAACAGGGCTGGAAAGCGGGCTGTGCTCCACTTATATCACCAAGCTCATTTCCATAGGTATTGTAAAAAAAGAGCATCCCTTCCGTGAGGAAACAAGCAAAAAAACAATATATATGCTTGACGATGGCATGTTTAGATTCTGGTATCGTTTTGTGCCCAATAATATAGCACTAATCGGACGTGGGGAAGCTGCTTTGGCATATAGTCAAATTAGTCCTCAAATCCCCGCGTATATGGGCGGTGTCTTTGAGGAAATCTGCAAACAGTATTTGTGGCGGTTGAACTTATCAAAACAGACCCCGTTCATGTTTACTGATGCTGGCCGTTGGTGGGGAAACAATAGAAAGAAAAAGGCAGAGTGTGAGATTGACATTATTGCAGCCAACAAAGACGATGCTATTTTTGCTGAGTGCAAATGGACAAATGAGCGTGTAGGCATAGACACAATTGATACATTGATAGAGCGCGGCAATCTATTCACCTACAACAAAAAATATTATTACCTATTTGCGAAAACGGGTTTTACCGATGGCGCAAGGGTAAGGGCTGAGTCTGCTGGGAATGTTGTGCTTGTTGGTTATCAGGATTTCTGACCTTGGTGTGAGCTTTATTGCACAGGCTCTTTGCCTGGCTTGAAATGATGCACACTAAGCGTCTCTAATTCTTGTTTGTATTTTAGTCAAGATGTTACAGAGATCCTTACTACAGAAATAACCGAGACAACAACCAAAAAGGCCTATGGGGATAACGCTTTCAAGCTATCAACAAATAAGGGCGTACATCTGGAATGGGAAGCTGATATAAGTCACCCCGACATGCTGCGATTTGCCTCATACCATATAGATTTAACCCGTATGCATAGTATAGCTTTTACCACAGTGATAATCACAACCAGAATGCCCGGTGTCACAAGCTATACAAGCCCGTCCATGACATTTACACCTAAAATCGTTAACCTCAAAGAGAGGGATGCGGATAAGATACTAGCGGAAAAACCACGGCTGAGCTACTGGATACCGCAATAAAACTAACACCTAAAGTTGTGCCAAAAGATAGACTAAAACAGCATAAGCTGAGCGGCTTACTTCTTTTACTAACCAGTACATTTGTAAGTGATGAGGATTTAATAAAAATTTTGGAGGATAATATGCGAATTTTAGAAGATAATCGTGCCGTAAGGGTGCTGGAGGCTATGGGGAGAGAAAAGGGCCTTCAACAGGGCATGGAGCAGGGCATGGAGCAGGTAGCAATAAACATGGCTAAGGATGGTGATGAATACGCCAAAATAGCCAGAATAACAGGGCTTAGCCTAGAACGGATTATGGAATTGGCGAATGAGATTCCTGCTTAGTAAGCTAACCGCCATTTGGCAGGGATTTCATGTAATCTATTTGTTGATTCTCTTTTGGCATTACTCTTAAATTAGCTGTGCAAGGCGTTTTTACATTGCTACTTACTCTTCAAAAACGCCTCATACATACCAATTACCTCTTCGGCATCACCGAAGGCCATCTGTTTGCCCTTGTCTAGCCACAGCGCTTTATTGCACAGGCTTTTTGTCTGACTTAGGGAATGAGAAACAAAAATTGTAGTGGCCCCTCCAGCAATAATCTCCTTCATACGGGCCTCGCTTTTGGCTTTGAAAGAGCCATCACCTACACTTAGCACCTCGTCTAAAATCAATATCTCCGGCCTTACCAAGCAGGCAATTGAAAAGGCCAACCGTGACTTCATCCCTGATGATAGCTGCCGGAAGGGGCGGTCTTGAAACTCTTCTAGCTCCGCAAAGCTTATGATATCGGGATACGCTTCATTAATGAAAGTACGGGTGTATCCCATTAGAGCACCACGCAGATAGGTGTTTTCTCGCACAGTCATGTCTCCATCGAAACCTGCACCTAGCTCTAAAAGTGCAGCTATAGTGCCATTGATCTCCAATCGGCCCTTTGTTGGAACCATTATTCCTGCTATTGCCTTAAGAAGCGTTGATTTCCCAGCGCCATTATTGCCAACTATGCCTAAGAAGTCTCCATGGTCAAGTTCCATGTTGACATCCTCAACTGCCCAAAACTCCTTGGCATTGTATTGGCCCTTTATTTTTTGGATAACAAAATCTTTGAGTCCAAGGTTGCGGAAGTCGCCTATCATGTAGCTGATGCCGACATTTTCTAGTTTTATTGTCACGTTTTCACACTCACAGTTTATTCTTACATATAGTATATAAAGCGGTAGTTATATTTTTTATAGAAAAATGCACCTATCAGTAGTGCAACCACAGCAGATAACGCACATGCAAAATGTATATGCCATGCCGGCACTACCCCATGCAGTACAATCAACCGGAAGTAATGTATGTGGGTAAAGATGGGGTTAAGAAGAAAGAGTCTCTGAGTCCTCATGGAAAAGCCTTCAATTGGGAAAAATATAGCTGAAACCCACATGACAAACATCGTAAAGATACTGTATAGATATTGAATATCCTTAAAAAACACAAAAAGCGCTGACAAAATTAGACCCACGCCAATATTAAGCAAAGTTAATGTTATAATTGGGTATATCAGCAACAAAAACCGCCAGTGAAAAGATACCCCGTCAACGGCTGCGAAAATAAAAAATATTACCAGCATAAGTCCAAAGTTGATTAATGAAGCAACGTTTTGAGATAGTATAAACAGATACTTAGGTACTTTTACCTTTGTCATGATGCCGCTATTAGACATTAGCGATGCCATACCCTGAGTGGTGGACTCAGAGTAAAATGAATAAATCTTAATCCCTGCAAATATATAAACTACAAAATGCGGAATATCTTGCCCAAAAAAAGGAGTAAACACCAAAACCATAATCATCAGGTGAAGTAATGGCCCCAACATACTCCAACCCATGCCCAAAATAGTACGTTTATATCGTTTCTTGAAGTCGCGCTTGACCAGCTCTTGGAATACAAAACTATATTTTATCCAACGATCAGATATTATTGAAAACAATAATCCACAGCTCCTCTTATATCAAAATCCTGCTTACGCCTTTAACAGAATCTCGTATTCCTCTAACATATTTGTGTTTTTCTCCAGCAACTGAAACAGCCTTATTGACGCCCCCGATGGCGAATTGTCGCCGCGCTCCCAACTTTCTACAGTTTTTTTCGATACACCAAAACAATCCGCAAACGTCTTGATTGTTAGGTTGTTATTCAGCCTAATTTTTTTAAGCTCATCTTTATCATATGTCTTTAGAGGCCTGACATTTAAGTCTTTATTTTCAACTACCCTGACACGCCCCTTGGTTTTGTCACCTTTGGCGAATTCATACAACTCTGTAAGGCCTTCCATCATACTATCGAATTGACTACTCATTTCTAAACTCCTCCCTAATGGCCTATAATATTATATCCCCATTAAATAGGGTTAGTCAAATCGCGCATCTATAAATTTGCCTTTATTACTGACATAACGTAGTTGCCAGTTTTAAAGCAGACTCAATAACTTTATCCATATCAAGATAAGCATACTGCCCAAGCCGTCCACCAAAATAAATATCCTTACGCTTGTCCGACAGCATTTTATATTGCTGATAGCGGGCATTATTTAATCCATCATTTATGGGATAATACGGCTCCCGCCCATTGGCCCAGGATGCTGGATACTCGCGAGTAATCACTGTATGGCTTTGTCTGCCAAACTCGAAATGCTTATGCTCAATTATTCTGGTAAAAGGGATATTGGACGAGGTAAAGTTGACAACAGCGTTGCCTTGAAAGTTTTCCATTAGATGGACTTCCGTTTCAAAGTCAAGCGAGCGATATTCCAGCGGTCCATAGTAATAGCCAAAAAATTCGTCTATTGGCCCGGTATATATTGTTGTTGTCGCAATGTCTGGGTTTTGAGAAATAAAATTGAAATAGCATGTATTCAATAATATCTCGGAACCTTCCAGCATACTTTCAACCATTTGCGTATAACCGCCAATAGGTATGCCCTGATACCTGTCATTAAAATAATTATTATCATAGGTAAACCGCAAAGGGATCCGCTTAATTATGGAAGCGGGCAGGTCTTTACATGGCCGTCCCCATTGTTTTTCTGTGTATCCTTTAATCAGCTTTTCATATATGTCACGCCCAACTAAAGAAAGAGCCTGCTCTTCCAGGTTAGCCGGCTCCCTGTCATTTCCAAAGTCTTCCCTCTGACGCTCTATTTCAATCATAGCCTCTGCAGGGGAAATCACGCCCCACAGCCTGTTAAAGGTGTTCATATTAAAAGGCAGGTTGTAAAGTTCTTCGCCTACACGTGCCAATGGCGAGTTAACAAAATTGTTGAATTCAGCAAACTGATTTACATAGTTCCATACAGCCTCATTGCTTGTGTGAAAAATATGCGCCCCGTACTTGTGTACATTTATACCCTTTACATTCTCTGTGTAAGCATTACCAGCTATGTGGGAACGCTTATCAATAACGATGCACGATCTCCCATGCCGCATAGCCTCATGTGCAAAGGTTGCACCAAATAATCCTGCGCCAACAACAAGAAAATCAAATTTGTTTCTATATACATCCTTCATTATTACATGTACATTTTTTCATAGTATTTTTGATACTCACCAGATGTCACCTGTTGTATCCATTCTTGATTGGACAAGTACCACTCTATGGCAGTAGCCATGCCCTTCTCAAAGTCATAAGCTGGAGACCATCCCAACTCTGTTGTTATTTTTGAATTGTCAATGGCATAGCGTCTATCGTGACCAGGGCGGTCTTCTACATATTCGATAAGTGACTCATCTTTTCCCAGTGTCTGCAGCAATAAATTGACGATTTCAATATTGGCTTTTTCATTGTTACCGCCAATATTGTACACTTCGCCAATTTCTCCTTTTTTTATTACTGTCTCTATAGCGGCGCAATGATCCTCTACATACAGCCAATCCCTGACCTGCAGCCCATCGCCATACACAGGTAGCTTTTTATTTTGCATGCAGTTATAAATCATAAGAGGAATCAATTTTTCTGGGAACTGGTATGGCCCATAATTGTTGCTGCAACGAGTAATATTAACGGGCATCCCATAGGTTTCATGATAAGCGCGCACAATTAAATCAGCCGCGGCCTTGGAAGCGGAATAGGGGCTATTGGGCGCAAGAGGGGTTGTTTCTGTAAACAAACCTGTTGAACCAAGTGAACCATATACTTCATCTGTCGAGACTTGTAAGAATTTCACACCACTTTCATATTCCCGGGTATATTTATTGTCGGGTTCTTTCTTCCAATATACCTTTGCCACATCCAAAAGCACTTGTGTCCCCAATACATTTGTTTTGAGAAAAATATCAGGATCTGTAATACTGCGATCTACATGGCTCTCTGCTGCAAAATTCACTATAGTGTCGAATTTGTACTGCGTAAAAAGCTCGTTAATTAAAGCTCTGTCGCATATATCACCCTTCACAAAGCTATACCGGGTGTCACTGCTGATGGCGTCCAATGTAGAAAGATTGCCAGCATAGGTAAGCGCATCCAAATTAACTATTGTTATTTGAGAATGTCTCGCCAGCATGTAGTAAATAAAGTTTGAGCCAATAAACCCTGCGCCACCTGTGACCAAAACTGTTTTCATTTTTCCCATTATATTTCACCCGCAATCCGTTCAAGATAATGTCCATAATCGGAATTTTTCATAATCCCGGCTATACGCAGTAATTGTGCCTTATCTATATATCCTTTGCGCAATGCAATTTCTTCTATACAGGCGATATACAGTCCTTGCCTGTTTTGCATAATGGACACATATTTTGTTGCCTCCAGCAAACCATCAAAAGTGCCGGTATCCAACCACGCAATTCCACGTCCCATATTTATTGCAGTCAGTTGGCCCATGTCAAGATATGCTTGGTTTACTGCTGTAATTTCCAACTCGCCCCTTGCGGATGGTTTTATGTTTCTTGCTATTTCTACTACACGATTGTCGTAAAAGTACAAGCCAGGGACGGCATAATTAGATTTTGGTGATGAAGGCTTTTCTTCTATGGAAAGAACCTTGCCTTCTGCGTCAAACTCTACTACGCCAAAGGACTCTGGGTTGTTTACAGGATAGCCAAAAATAACTGCACCTTCCTTGATGTCCGTGGCACTAGAAAGCAATCCAGAAAAATGTCCGCCGTGGAAAACATTATCTCCAAGTACTAAGCAACAATCATCATCGCCTATAAAGCCTGCGCCAATGATAAATGCCTCGGCTAGACCTCTTGGCTTGTCCTGTACTGCGTAGGAGAATTTCATGCCTAGTTGTGAGCCATCGCCTAAGAGGGCCTCGTAAACCGGAAGGTCACGTAATGTGGAGATTACTAATACCTCGCGAATGCCAGCTAACATTAGCACAGATAGGGGGTAGTAGATCATGGGTTTGTCGTAGATTGGAAGCATTTGCTTGGATAATGAAACGGTTAAGGGGTATAAGCGGGTCCCTGAACCTCCGGCTAAGATTATGCCCTTCATATCATTCACCTCTCATCGGTTTTTATCAGTTGTCAGCGTAAGCAAGGCGTAAAAAATCATCCATTAACCCTGCCTGTAGTTTAATACTGCTGTAACTATCCTGTCTCTGACCTTCATTATTAATACACTTATAGAAATAGTGAATTGATTTCTTAAATGTATCATCCTGCTCTAATTCTTTGGCATCGGTTTCATTTCCTCTATTTATTTGAAGAATTGGAGCATACCCTTTAGGTGCTGTCAAAATTCTATTTGTAAAAAGGCTTCCATGAGAGCCCCATATATCAAGACTGCATCTGTAATCATTGTCCATCCCAAAAGCAATTTGTGCAACCATTCCTTTATCATTTTTCAATACTGCACTTCCGAAAATATCTACATCAAACCCGTCAGGACTATTCAATGTAGCACCTGTAACCACTACGTCCCCACCCAAAACCATTGAAGCAAGCTTGATTGTGTAGCCTCCGCAATCTAATAAAGCACCACCACCTAATACTTTATTATATCGGAAATCATCTTTACCGCGAAAAGGAAACCCGAAATTTATTCGGATAAGTCGCACATCTCCTATTGTTCCATCATCTATTTCATCACATATGTTGTTAATTTGCGTATGGAACTGAAACATATAGTTTTCATGAACAGCCAAACTCCTATCTTCAGCTAAAGAAATAAGTGCGCTTGTATCCTCTAATGAAGTGGTAAAAGGTTTCTCTAAGAACAAATGCTTACCTTGCCTAAGAGCAAGCTCTCCCCATTGAAAATGTAGTGCTGGAGGCAATGGTATATATACGCAATCAATTTCACTTGTGAGTAAATTTGTATACCCTTCAAAAACTCTACCCCCGTATTCTTTTTGAAATAACTTTGCCTTACCACGCTCTGTTTCAATTTGAGTTTCGATATTCTCATTTCCCATCCATTCATCTCTGGACGCGTATGCAACACCAACATACTCAAACAAACCCTGGCACTCATTTAACGCGGGCATAAATCTACGGTATGCTATTTCAGATGGACAAAGAACTCCTATTTTCATCAACTACAACTCCAATAAAGAAAGTAAATTTCTAAGCTGTATATTCAAACAATTATTAATCTGAACAAACCGATTAAGTGTATTATATGTTAACCAAAAATAGCTTTCTGGCAGTTTTGGCAAGTCACCCATGCCTATCTCTATGATAACATTATTGTTTTGTTCATGATAGAATCTGCCGCCCTCTTCAGAAAGTTTTACATTATACATTACGCCATCATTATCTCTATATTTCCTAAAAAATAAATCTGTTATTGGACTCATATCCTCATGCCCGGCCTCAACCTGAACAGTCGGGCCCAATTCCAAAGAATCGAAACAACCGATTTCCGGAATAGTACGAACAAGAAAATATCGCACTCCTTCATCAACAGTAGTAAATAGACCAAAAGTTGCAATACCTATTGCTTCTAATAGAGGCTGTCCCCAATTTCTGACCTCTCTACCATCTATAGAAATATCACAAAATATTACCTTAAAAGGACTTTGAAAGTTATCATGGAACTCCTCTACATCTCCCAACACATCCGTAGACCAGTTTTTTAGACTAAATAAAGGTACAAGTTCACCAGTGCACATAGAATACATCTTATAATCATTTATATGGTTATATATATTGGTACTGGCCAATGATTGTCCTCCTTCAATAATTGAACGAAACAATGCATTGTCAGCAATACGTGCCTCCGAGATATTTTTCAAAGTGTCAAGATTAAATTGGAACGGTATATTTGATAAAACAGTCCTAGTATCCATATTAACTAAATTATCAAACCTCATGAGACGTTTTATCTGTCCTAATGTCATCCATCTATGAATACGACTTTCCTCAATAGTACAACTGTCATCTACCATAACAATTATGTTTCTATTGCGTTTCTTCAAAAATCGCGAAGACTGCTCAGACTGAATTTGATCGACAATAACTCTATGGCTTCTCGCGTTAACAAAGTAATCTAAGTAAGCTGGCTTTGAGCCCCCATGCCTTTGCATAAAATTACTCTTTGTCGCCTGAATTGTAGGTGATATTTGAATTTTATTGATATTCCCAGGCTCTATTTTAGCTTGCATCAAAAAATGCAATGTGCCATTTATATTTTTTGATAATATACCGAGGTATCCTATCTCGTCTTGAATAATTATAGGTTGCTCTCTGTATACTTTTTTTTGTGTATCTGTTTGGCAAAAACCAGATACTTGAAAAAAACTCCTGCTATTGTTGACAATTTGACCGCTAGACTGTTCATAGAACCAGCCAGTTTTATGCAGCATAGTCTTCGTTATACTTACACTCGTTTGTTCATTTAGCGCTTTTACCCATTCTAATATATCTGATATTTCATACAATCCATCATATGAAAGCCATGAATCTATAAACATTTTTTCTGTTGAATCTTGCATTGTACACCTTCTATCTAGAAGATTAGTTGCTGAGAATGACAGAACATACTCTATCTACATCTTCTATCTCTAAATCAGCATATAAAGGGAGTGTCAACACTCTATCTGCAATTACTCTTGCGATTGGGGTTTCCCCCTTAAAGTCATACTTAATATAAGCCGAAAAATCAGACGTTAAAGGGTAAAAATACTTTCTTGGGTAAATGTTGTGACTCGCTAGCCGTGACAAAACATCATCGCGTATTTGCCCAAATCTATCTGGATCAAATACGATGGGAAAGTAAGCATAGTTATGCTTAACATTGGGCTGCTCTGGACATAACTCTATACCTGATATGCAAGATAAGTGTTTGCGGTAACGCTGTGTTAACATTTTTCTTTTATTTATATCAGATTCTACAAGTGGCAAGTTGCACAGACCCATTGCTGCTTGAAACTCATTCATCTTTGCGTTAGTGCCTATCATTTCAGCATCTTCTTTGCCTAACATGCCAAACTGCATCCATGCTGCAAATTTCTTGTGCAGTTCTCCATCCTCATAGCAAAGAGCCCCACCTTCAATTGTGTTAAACACCTTTGTAGCGTGAAAACTAAACATTGTTATATCGCCAAGCTGAGCTACACCACGTCCATCAAATTCCATCCCAAAAGCGTGAGCAGCATCATATATCACGGGGATATTGAACTCATCTCCAATTGCTTTAAATTCACAGACATCGCAAAGATTTCCATATACATGAACTGGCATAATTGCACATGTTTTTTCTGTAATCATCTTCCTTGTTTCCTTCGGGCACATTGTATAAGTATCTGGCTCAATATCACAAAAAACAGGCGTAAGACCAGCCCGTATAATCGCTTGTGTTGTTGATGCAAAGGTAAAGGGTGTCGTAATGACCTCACCCGAAAGAGGGAGCACGGAAAGTACTGCTTCAAGGGCCATATGCCCATTGCAAAATAGTGAAGTATAGCTGATACCTAAATAGGAGCATAGCTCACGCTCCAAAGCTTGGTGCTTAGGACCAGAATGAGTTAGCCAGCCTGTTTGCCAGATATCTTCAATCTCGCGAATATACTCATCTATAGGGGGTAGTGATGGCTTAACTACGTGAATAGGTTTGTCACTCATAATCTTGTTCCCTTCTATAGCTTTCAATAAATAAAAAGCATGTCTCCTATTTTGACAACTAAAAGAACGAGTGCAACTTAGGCAAGCCGCTTAAAGCTCACAAATATATTGGAAATAAATTCTTTGCCCAATAGAATCATTAGGACTTTCAATAGTCCTTAATAATGATTACTAAGAATTTTTCGCACACGCAAAACTTGCTCATTACAAATTATTTAGTTATGATGACAGAACCACAGTTATCGGGAATCGGACAATAACCGATTCCTTTTTCATTACAGAATTTTGTCACAGCTTCTCTTACCCCTGAATAATATTTCAGATTAAAGTCATGTACCATGATATATCCACCTCTTGAAAGTCTTTCATAAAAAAATAAAAGACCATTATAAATTGGCAAATATAAGTCGGCATCTAAACTTACAAATGAAAAAACATCATCTACCCCTGCCGCAGATTCTGGGAAATATCCTTTGAAAATTTTACACCTATCTTTATGCAATATTTTTGATAAAACCAACTCAACACTTGTATCTGTAAAAGCCAGTGATGAACTGCTTGAATAATTATTTGTTTTATCAAATTTTATATCGTTACTTGAAAACCCTTCGAATGTATCAAATAAATACAAGTCTCTATACGGAAATACTTCATTAAGGATACATGCAAAATCTCCTTTATAGACGCCAAGCTCAGCCACACTTCCAGCAATATTGTTGATTTCAATTTCTCGTGCCAACCCCAACAATGTATGCAATCGTATTGAATCTATATTACATGTAGGCTGATAACTGTTACGGCTTAAGCATAGTTCATTTGAAACGTTATACACAAACATGTGATGTTCCGGCAACTTCTTTTTGAGAAATTTCTCAGTTGCGTCCTTATTAAAAGCCTTATTGATTTCGGCCCTTGCTTTAGTGTATATGTCTTTCACATGCTTGCTTCCTTGATGCGCTATGCCTATTATTTTTTCGTGGGGAATACCGATGTTGATACATTGCTCATAAATTACATCAAAAGCCTCCACCGCAATGAATAGATAATCATAGTTAAATTCAATTATCTCATCCAAGGAGATAACCCTGCAACCTTTTTTTTCTTTTTCAGCAGAAATACTGTTAATAAAAGCCATGACATGTACTTTTGACATGTCTAAATAATAGTCTATAATAGTATCTGCAACTACACCTGTGCCAAAGATAAGTAACTTAACCATTTTTTATTTATGTCTCCTTTCATCATTCTGCTCTAAAGTTAGCCTACTTCGGCTATGTCAGCTATTGCGTTATTTACTTAATGAATATTGAATCAATTCAATGCAACACGTATATTCACCTTTTCATCCTCACTCTATATCGTATCATGAATCCAGGAGGTAAGTATAATATAAACCATAATAATCATAAATACGAGCTTATTACCTATAATCATTGTCATTTATTCACTATAATTAGCCTCAATCCACATTTTTGCAAACAGTAAATCTTGCTCACTATGAATGTCAATAGACTCATCAACAATATAGGGATATATACAATCACCCATAAAAGTCCATGGCGGTTGTCCAGGTTTATTTGATAATATATTGTTTACATTCAAAACCCAAAAATTATGAGACAAAAAATAACATGACGACAAATCCTGTCTATTAGATGAAATCACACCTTTCGAATTATTGTCGTACATACTTAAAGTTCCATCAATATTTAGAATCTTTGCACGAAGAGGATGATGGTCATTGTCTTCATAAACAGGAACAACGGCAGTTATCCTATCGTAATTATATTGCATTTGCTCAATACACTCCGTTATCCACTTTGACTTAACAGTTACATTATTTGCCAAAATTACAACAAGGATATCTGGTGTGATATTTTGTAATTTAAGCATCTCCAATGCATGCATAATACACTCAATATGTTGAGAAGCGGGTAACGCAAGTTCTTTTGGGCGTAAAATTCGCTTGTAGCCTAGTGTCTCAGCTGCCTCCAGAATTTTTCCATCATCACTGCTACAATACCAGTCATTAACTAAAACTGAATTTTTTGCTGCTTTTGCTGCATAGTATAAAACCGGCTTGCCTAAAATATCTATAACATTCTTATTAGGCAAGGTGCTGTTTCCTCGTCCTGTTAGTAATGCTGTAACATGCATGATATTCATCCCTTAAAATTAATCTATACAACTTAAAGTTGCAGTTATGCCCCAAATTATACCACATGATTTATCTACCATAGTCATCGTAAGTTAATCATCTACTTCATTAACACAGGCATATAGCAATAATATATCTCATAACTAACTAACATAAAATCATTTGTAATTTTATTCCTAGCACATGATTATATACAAATATTTACATAAAAATAAATAACATAATTCATTATGCCTATTAATCTTTTCCAAGCGATTATTTATTCCTATTTATTCCTATTATTAACTCGATATTCTTTCATCTGCTCTTGTAATTTTGTTGATTTTGATACCAGTATACTTGCTTCATTTTTAGCCTGGATGCTCACATGAGCAGCAGTCTGCACCTGTTTTTCAGTGTCCTGTACAAGTTTAATTAAATAAGCATGATAACGCTTGCGTATCCATTTATAGATGTTTTTTGGAGCGAAAAACAAGTTTTTAAACAATATACTAATATACATTTTCCATTTTATTATACGGTATTTATTTGGTTTCTCGCTTAGAGAAATCATCTGTTTTACATTTTGGCGTGTGCGGTATGATCGAAATCTCATGTGAACATATATTGCATTTTTGAAAAAGAAATCTTTTCTCGTTAGATATAAAGTATATTCAAACGTATTAGCCGCATATTTTTCCAATTTATTGAAAAAAATAAAATAATCAAACTGCAGATATTTTTGAGCATACATAGTACTAACAGCATTTGTAAAGCCTGGGGCAACAATTCGACGATAACATCCCATTGTTCTATTAATACGAAAAAAATCGCCTTGCAAAAGTAATATGATCATTAACGTAACATCCGCAACTAAATTATGAGCAGTTTCATAAATAGCATAATCATACTCAGGAACTAAAAAAACATTCCTAAAAAACCACGATGAAGTATACGATGGTAGCTTTCCACCATAAAAATCTTCTATTGTACAATGCAAGTTAGTAAATAAAAATTCCATACTATTCAATCTAGATGGAGTATCATCAGCATTGACCCATTGAACATCATGCCCACATCCAATATACTGATGGTTTTCCTCCAAAAACTCGTATTGCAACTGTAGCTTCAGCACATCTGTCCAGTAATCATCACCTTCCATAAGTGCTATATACCGTCCTTTTGCTTT
>Ga0123355_10003269_pt1 | contig 23161 bp, 27 predicted proteins | sample TergutEmb28metaG_3_FD_89872 | JGI IMG/M metagenome (GOLD analysis project Ga0123355, IMG submission 89872) | Embiratermes neotenicus P1 segment gut microbial communities from Petit-Saut dam, French Guiana - Emb289 P1 | ecosystem: Host-associated > Arthropoda: Insects > Digestive system > Gut ... | reverse complement strand
ATTTCGGAAGCTCTCATGCCTTAACCCTCCTGTTCATCTGTTTTGCGGGTGAACTTGCACTTTATGGGGAGCTTGTGCATCGCGAGACGCATGGCTTCCCGGGCGAGTTCTTCGTTTACGCCGCCGATTTCGAACAACACACGGCCGGGCTTTACAACGGCCACCCAGTATTCGGGGCTGCCTTTACCCGAACCCATCCGGGTTTCGGCCGGCTTTTCGGTGATGGGCTTATCGGGGAATATTTTGATCCAAACCTGGCCGCCACGCTTTATATGCCTGGTCATCGCGATACGGGCCGCCTCTATCTGGTTGGAAGTGATCCAGGCCGGTTCTGTGGCCACAAGGCCAAAGTCGCCGTAGGCTATGAAGTTGCCGCGCCTGGCTTTTCCCTTAAGCCTGCCGCGGTGAACGCGGCGGTACTTAACTCTTTTGGGTAACAGCATTTACTGCGGCCTCCTTCCTTCGGGGCGTGGGGGGCGGGAGTCCCTGTTATCCCTGCGGGGTGGGCGGCCGTCTCTGCGCCTGTCATCCCTGCGGGGGGGCCTGTCGTCCCTGGTCTGGGTCGCGCCGGCGATTACTTCGCCCGCGTATATCCAAACCTTAACGCCTATCCTGCCGTAGGTTGTGGCGGCTTCGGCAAAGCCGTAGTCGATATCCGCCCTCAGTGTTTGCAGGGGTATGGTGCCCTCGTGGTAGTGCTCGGTGCGGGCGATTTCAGCGCCGCCCAAACGTCCGCTCACCTGAACTTTTATTCCCTTAGCGCCAAAGCGCATTGCGCGGCCTATCGACTGCTTCATTGCGCGGCGGAAGGAAACGCGGTTCTCCAGCTGCGAGGCGATGTTTTCAGCTACCAGCTGAGCGTTTTTGTCCGTCTGCTTGACTTCAACTACGTTGAGGTATACAGCCAGCTTTTGCTCGCGGTTTTTGTTTACGATAGCCTCGCAGTCCTTGCGGGTTTTTTCGATCTCGGCGCCGCCCTTGCCGATAACGACGCCCGGGCGGGCACAGTGGACGTTAATGCGCACACGCGCGGCATCCCGCTCGATTTCGATCTTGGGGATGCCTGCATCGTACAGTTTCTTTTTAAGGAACTTGCGCAGATGGTAATCCTCAACCAGCGTGTCGCCGAAAACATCGTCTCGGGCAAACCAGCGGGAATCCCAGTTTTTGATGATACCCACACGCAAACCGTGCGGATTTACCTTTTGGCCCATGGTTCAACCTCCCTTTCGGCTTAGTCTTCCACGCGCTCTCTGAGCACCATGGTTACGTGAGAAGTTCTCTTTAAAATGCGGTAGCCCCTGCCCTTGGAAACCGGCCTCATCCGCTTGAGGATCGGCCCCGGGCTGGCAAAGCACTCAGCTACATACAACAGCTCGGGATCCATATTGTGGTTGTGCTCGGCGTTGGCCGCCGCGGACTTAAGCAGCTTAAGCAGCGGCTCGCTTGCGGCTTTTGGGGTGTGCTTTAATGTTGCCGTTGCAAGGCCCAGCGGCTTGTTGCGAATAAGATCCAGCACAATTTGCACCTTGCGGGGCGATATGCGGGCATGTTTGAGATAAGCCCTTGCTTCCATCACTTTTCCTCCTTCCGGCCGTTACTTGGAGCCTGATTTCTTAGACCCCGCGTGGCCGCGATAAGTTCTTGTGGGAGCGAACTCTCCCAGCTTATGCCCCACCATATCTTCGGTAACATACACAGGCACGTGCTTCCTGCCGTCGTGCACGGCAAAGGTATGTCCCACAAAGTCGGGGAATATGGTGGAAGCGCGGCTCCATGTTTTGAGCACTTTCTTTTCGTTCTTCTCGTTCATTTCCCGCACCCTTTTAAGCAGCACTGGGGCAACGAACGGCCCTTTCTTAACACTTCTTCCCACTTAACTTGCCTCCTTTGCGGCTTATTTTCTGCCTGCGCGTTTTACGATATATTTATCGCTCTTGTTGTGCTTCTTCCTGGTTTTGTAACCCAGGGCGGGCTTGCCCCAGGGGGTTACAGGCCCCGGACGGCCTATCGGGCTTCTGCCCTCGCCGCCGCCGTGGGGGTGGTCGCAGGGGTTCATGACCGAGCCGCGGACAGTCGGGCGGATGCCCATGTTGCGGATTCTCCCGGCCTTGCCGTAAGAGACGTTCTCGTGGGTGGTGTTGCCAACCTGTCCGATTGTGGCCATACAGGTGGCAAGCACGTTGCGCAGCTCACCGGACGGCAATCTCAGCAGGGCGTAGCGGCCCTCCTTTGCCATAAGCTGAGCCTGGTTCCCGGCCGAGCGCACAAGCTGGCCGCCTTTGCCGGGGTGCATTTCGATGTTGTGGATAACCGTGCCCACCGGGATGCTGCCGAGTGGCAGCGCGTTGCCGGGCTTGATATCCGCCTGTGTGCCGGAGAGTACTTTGTCCCCCACCTTGAGCCCCACCGGGTGGATGATATAGCGCTTTTCGCCGTCCTCGTATTGAATTAAAGCGATGTTGGCACTGCGGTTGGGATCGTATTCGATGGTCAGCACTTCGGCCGGGACGTCGTGTTTGTTGCGCTTAAAGTCGATGATGCGGTATTTCCTGCGGCTGCCGCCGCCGCGGTGGCGAACGGTGATGCGGCCGGTGTTGTTGCGGCCCGCGTTTTTCTTAAGAGGCCGCAGCAGCGATTTTTCCGGCTCCACCTTGGAAAGGTGGGAATAATCCGTCACCGTCATCTGGCGCCTGCCAGGCGTTGTGGGCCTGTAAGTTTTAATGGCCATTTTCCTTAGTTCACACTCCTTACTCTGGAAGTATGCGGTAAGATGTTAAGAGGCGCGCCCTTGCTTTCTTACAACATGCTCTCGAAGAACTCTATGCCCTTGCTGCCGTCGCTCAGTGTGACGATGGCTTTTTTCCATTTGGATGTGTAGCCGGAATACCGGCCCATTCTCCTAAGCTGCCCGCGCACGTTCATTGTGTTGACTTTTTCCACTTTGGTTCCAGCGAACAGAGCTTCTACCGCCTTGCCGATTTCGATCTTGTTGGCGTCAACCGCCACGGCGAAGGTGTATTTTTTGGCGGGTATTCCGGCCATGCTCCGCTCGGTGATGATCGGGCGTAAAATTATATCTTGGGGAGCTTTCATGACGAATACACCTCCGTTAGCTTATCAACGGCTTCCTTGGCTATAATCATCTTCTCGGCGCCCAGAATGTCGTAAACGCTCAGTGCGCCTACCTGCGCGGTTTTTACACCGGGGATGTTGCGCGCGCTCATTATGACATTCTTGTCCGACTGCCCGGTGACGACAAGGGCTTTGCCCTGTGCGCCTAAGTCTCCAAGCATTTTGATCATGGCCTTGGTTTTGATTTCCTGCATGGCGATATTGTCTACCACGATAAAGCCGTTATCTAAAACCTTTGCGCTAAACGCCGACTTCATGGCTATTTTGCGCACTTTTTTGTTGAGGGTGAAGCGGTAGCTTCTGGGCTTTGGCCCGAAAGCCACGCCGCCGTGTGTCCACTGGGGAGACCTTGTCGAACCTTGGCGGGCCCGTCCGGTGCCTTTTTGCCTCCAGGGTTTGCGCCCGCCCCCGCGGACTTCGGCTCTTGTTTTGGTGCTTTGGTTGCCCTGGCGCTGGTTGGCGAGGTAGTTCACAACCGCTGCGTGCATAATGCTCTTGTTGGGCTTTATTCCAAATATGGAATCGTCAAGCTCCATTTCGCCCACGGCAGCTCCCGCCATATCGTAAACGGTTACTTTTGGCATTGTGTCCCCTCCTCCTTTACGCCTTCTTTACGCTATCTGTAATGGTCACAATCCCACCTTTAGGGCCGGGGATTGCGCCACGCAGCGCGATTAGGTTATTTTCCGCGTCGATTTTAATGATATCCAAATTCTGGATGGTGACGCTTTCCGCGCCCATGTGGCCGGGAAGTTTTTTGCCCTTCATTACTTTGGAGGGCGTTGAGCTTGAGCCGAGCGAACCGGGGTGACGGTGAACAGGGCCTCCGCCGTGGCTGCGCTTTTGGGTGCGCCCGCCAAACCTTTTAATGTTGCCCGAATAGCCCTTACCTTTGGAAGTGCCGTGCACGTCCACGATATCTCCAACCTCAAACACGTCCGGCTTTATGACGTCGCCCACGCTTATGGCCGAGCAATCGTCCAGCCTGAACTCTTTGAGATGGCGCTTTACCGGAAGGTCGTTCTTGGCAAAATGCCCTTTGTGTGGCTTGTTGGCGTTCTTTTCCGCTATGTCGCCATAGCCGATCTGCACGGACTGATATCCGTCGTTTTCGACTGTCTTTACCTGGACGACAACGCAGGGGCCCGCCGCAACCACAGTAACCGGAACAACTTTGCCCTTCTCGTCAAAAATCTGCGTCATTCCTACTTTGGTGCCGATAATGCATTTTTTCACGTTTTGGTTTCCTCCTTACAGGTTATTGGTTGACCGCCTTTGCGGACAACATGACCTTGCCGTGTGGTTTTAGAGCTTAATCTCGACTTCCACTCCGGCAGGGAGCTCAAGGCTTGTGAGCGCTTCCATCGTTTTTTGGGATGGGCGCAAAACATCGATAAGCCTTTTGTGTGTGCGCATTTCGAACTGCTCGCGGCTATCTTTATACTTGTGTACCGCACGCAGTATCGTTACGATTTCCTTCTGGGTAGGTAGCGGTATCGGCCCACTTACGGCAGCGCCAGTTCTCTTTGCCGCTTCGATGATCTTCTGTGCTGACGCGTCCACCAGGCTGGTATCGTAACCTTTGAGCTTTATCCTGATTTTTTCTTTGACTGCCACAAATTTCGCCTCCTTAATCTCCGTGCCGCTTGGCCTTAAAGGCCTCTGGCCATCTTGTTAATTTGGGGTCTCTGTGCGCTTTTGTGAGCGCCGGCCCCGGTTAGGCGAGAGATTTTCTTCTGTCCACGCATCCGTGTGTTTCGCTGTGGGGGTTAGAAATATCCGGGCAGCCCGCACACACAGGCTTATCCGGATCATCCAGCCATTTTCCCGCTTGACTACGCTATGCGCGTTAAATCGCGCCACAGTGCAGGTACAGTTAGAAAAGTCGCCCGGTTTAAAATCGGACATACTCCACAGGAATTCCCCACTAAAAAGCGCGGCAACCTCCTGCTTCAACGCATATCTCGTGCAGTCACGCCAAAATATAATATCAGAAAAGCAATTGTAATGCAAGCCTTTTTACAAATTTTATTTTGTTTTTGCCGTGGGCGAAAAATCGCGCTTGCATTTTGGTAAACTTTCTGATACAATATTACCGATTTGCGGGTGTTGTACAATGGTAGTACTCCAGCCTTCCAAGCTGGCGGCGTGGGTTCGATTCCCATCACCCGCTCCAAATTCTCACAACAAATAAAACCTGGAAAATGCGGTAACTAAGTCCTTTCTAAACATCAACGAGGCCCGTCCCCCAAGGACAGGCCTCATTGTTTTTGCAACTGATACTTGTGAAATGTTCATATTTGTTGATATGTGAAGCCTAGCAGGTGGTGTAAGTAAACTCGCTTTGGCTTAATCTAAACTAAATATGACCGGTAGCCATTGTGGACAACAGTAGTGTGGGGCTTTAACTTTTCCTCCAGATTAAATCCAAGCCCGATCGAAAACGCAAAGAGCTTGTAAATCCACTCAGGCTGGTGCGTTGTTCCAGTCACGTCAATATTCTGGCCCTTCAAGTGGTCACAACCGGCAGCGTTGCCAAAGTAGAGGTCGTTCATCTTATACTTCTTGAATAAAATAGTATGCATGTGCCCGGACCATCTCTTGATTCTTTCATTTATCGCCGATGCAAATGGTCCGCCCCGGTATTAACTTCTATTTTGCGAACACTTCTTGACAGTATTCCAAGCCCTAAATTTCTGTCTATAATAGCCGTTATGTCACGAATATCCCCAAAAGCACCAGTTATTTTTGTGTTAGGCGAAAAGCCTGCGCCGCGAACCGCGTAAAAAACCTTGTAATTTTCGTAATCGGCAGGATATCCGTGGTCGGATTTGTTGCTTCCGGTTCCGAAATTGTATCCTGGCTTTGCGGCGACTCCGAAAGCAGCCAGCTCGCTGTAACCGCTTCCCTTCATTTCTTCCTGTGTTAACGACCGCTTAAACCATGGATAGTTTTCTGGATTATTTATTGGTTTTTTCAGGAAAGCGCTACCGCCACATTGTTCGTAGACATTTGCGCCAAAAAGCCTTTTTAAGTCTATCGTTTCCGCAACGTCCAAATGTGTGTGATCGGAAAAAACGAGTACAGTGTGGCCTTCGGCAGCATCCAAAATTTTACCCAAGCTGTTGTCAAGGGATTTTCTGGCTGTGGTGACTGCCCCCGGTTTGCTGCCAGCGGCGTGACGGATTGTATCATAAGCAACCAAGTGGATAAGGGTTAAATCCGGACGTTTTGATTTAATCAGATAACGGGCAACACAGGCGGAAAAACAGTCGAGATAGACAGCCGCTTTACACTTTAGCTCCCTGCTGCGCTTAAAAGCATCCTGCTTTTCGCCTTTTTTAACGTGAATCTCCGGGATATTCCACTTGATTTTTGCCCCATATGTTACGGGCCAAATAATTGCAGCCGTACTAAGGCCTCTTTTTCTGGCGGCGTCCCATATAGTTTGCGTTTTTATGTGTTTTGAATGTTGCACCCATCTGCGCTGGGCGCCATTTCCCACATAGTTTGAGATAACGCCGTGATCTTTGGGCAGCTTACCTGTAGAAATCGTGGTGTGTATTGGATACGTGTTCGACACAAAAACAGTTTTAACGCTACCTTGATAAAAAGATTGCCTTTTAAATTTTGCTATATTGGGGTAATTTATCGGGTCAGCTGCAATCTTTTCAAATTCCGTATCACCCACGCCATCAAAACTTATTACGATAATTGGCATTGTTTACCCCTTCGCCCCAATCAAACAAGGCCTGATTTCAACTACGCCTCAAACCACTTATTTAACTTCAGTGCATACATAGCCAAAAACAAAAGACATTCCATAAGCAGCCACGTCCCCCGCTACATTCAACGCTCTGTGCATAACTATAGCAGGCAGCAGAATGTGTTCGTTTAGCATCCCTGACATGAACATCAGTATAACTGCTTCACGTATGCCTAAGCCGCCGGGCGCGCCAGGGGCCAGAAGGCCGGCCAGCCATGAAAGCGTGTATAGCCCCATCACCGTGAATCCTAAACTTGGAGTCACCGGCTGCCCCAACAACATTAATGTGACCAGGAAAGTGCCTGCCCAAAGGGATATCAGCGCTGATGCAAACGCGAATCGCTTTGCAAACGCTGTAAAATGAAGGCCTTTTACACTCTTTTTTAACTTGCTCAAAAACACCGATAGGCGGTGACGTAAGAGATATAATATTAGAATTGATATAAGAGCTGCCAAACCCAATAACAGGATGGCCACAGGTGGGATATACACTTGGCGTATATAGTGGATGGAGTGGTCAGAGGCATAGGCGACAGATATAGTGATCGCCGCCAAAGAAAAGATTGCTCCCTCCAGCACTGTGGACAAAACGACTTTGCCGTGGCTAAGCTCCGCGGTTTCGATAGCCAACCGGTTGCGGCCCAAGACATACATGACTCCGCCGGGGATGTACTTATACAAGTTGGAGACAGTGTATACCTTTACCGCCAAAGGGTATCTAACAAAAACGCCTGAAACATTTGCCACCAGATTGCGAAAATTTATCGAAGCAAGAATAATGACAAAACCCTCTATGCAAACAATCAGAAGCAAAGCTGCTATGACCCGGGGGGACGCCAAAACTGAAAAGTCCAAATCCTGCCGCATTACCATAAGCTGCCTCGCGACAAAGAAAAGCGCCGCCAGCATCAGTGCCGTACCCGCCCAAGAGATAATTCTTTTTGCGTCAAAAGCTCTAAACAGCTTCATTGTTTACCCCCTAATGGAATAACGTTGATAGCTTTTAAATTTGCCTTTACGCCATATTTCTTTTAGATTTTTTCAAATTGCGCATCATTTATTGTGCTGACGTAGGCCTTGGTATATTCGACAAACATTTTTGTGGCCGGGTGTGTGCTTTTCCCGGATTTTAAAGCGATTCCCACAGTTCTGCTGAAACCTGTATCCAGCTCTTTGACGCAAATATTCCTGCTGCCCTTATTGCTGAGGACAAGCTCCGGCAGTATGCTGACGCCCAGCCCTGCCTCCACTAGGGACATTGTCACAAGGTCGTTTTCGGCGGAAAGCCTAGTATTCGGCACAACACCAGCCTTTTTTAGCATTCTTCCGACGTCGTAGCGCAAACCCTCCCCAGCTAGAATAAAGGGAACCTCCTCCAAACTTTTCAAAGGAAACTTTTCAAGAGCACACATTGGATGATCCGGTGGGAGAACCGCCATAAAAGAATCGCCTACAAGGGGTATGAATTCATAACCCTGCGTAAAAGGCGCAACGTTAAAACCACAGTCGATCCTGTCTTCCCTGAGCAGGTTTTCGATATCGATGTAATCTCCCTGATGGATTTCAAACGTTATCAGCGGATAATTCTCGTAAAACCTCTTGATGATTTTAGGTACCCACCCTATAGCCACGCTCTCGAAGGAGCCGATGCGAACAACGCCTGAGCGTATTCCATTTATTTCGCTTACTTCCTGCACAAGGCTGTCGTTCAAGTTAACGATCTGGCGCATTATATAAATAAGTTTTTCGCCGCTTGGCGTGGGTTTTACCTTATACTTGTGCCTGAAAAATATAGTTATTCCCCACTCGTCCTCAAGGTCGATTATGTTCCGGCTCAGGGCAGACTGGGTGTAGCCAAGAGCCGCCGCGGCCTTGGTAATACTTGCATAGTCGGCTGTTTTAATCAGCATTTGATATTTTACAATACTCACGCGCGCCTCCTTTAAACCGGAAATCACTTTGTGAAGTTTCTCAATTTTTGCTGGTAAAATACCGCGCAGTCAAGTCAAAAATGGGTGCGATTGCGAAAACTCTGAGCCTTCAACTCACCTATTATATTACCTGCACACAATAGACTTTGTCAAGTTTTTGTCAAATTATGAATAATACTCATATGTTACATTATATATTATCATTTTACAAAAACATTGCAACTGTTTATAATAATATGTAGCAAACTCGAAAGTTATCGGCCTGTTTGGTTGAGTGTGAATGTTAAGAATTTATCAAGCATCGAAACGCTGAACTGAACGACTTAGAGCCTGTATTTTTCGCCTGTGGATACAGGCCCTTAAACCAAAGGAGGTGTTTTTTTGTCCATTTCGGAAGAAACCGCAGCTCAGGGCATTTGCGAAAACGTAATGAGGCTGCATATCGGCGAAGGAAAGAATATCAACCTAGAGATCCCGCTGTCAATTGGAGGCGCCGAAATTGCCGGGCCGCATCCTGTTTCACTGCCCGAACCCACATCGGAACCCTCGCCCGAGCGGGAGCGGGGGGATAAGATCAAGCGAACCCTTAAAAACCTAGTTTACCGCGTAAACAAGGTTGAGCTTGGCGAGGAGACAAAATTCGAGAGGGGGACTTTGACGGTCAGGGAGGCTGCGGTCAGGGAGGCCCTAAAGGAAGACGAGCTGTGCAGAGGTTTGTCCATCGACATTATAAACCCCGGCGCTATGAATGTCTTCACAAACTCGATGATGGACGTTATACCCATCGCGACAAAACTCGAAGGCAAACTGGGAGAGGGCGTCACCTATGAGGCGCTGGGAGCTGTTGTGCTGCTAACCGGCGTCGATGAGGCTGGGCTTCAGGTTGCCGATGCAAACTCCTCAGACGGTATTCTGAAAGAGCGCGTCATGTTCGGCAGACCCGGTTGCCCCGACGAAGGCGACATCATCATCCGCATGCACGCGGTTGTGAAAGACGGTATGAGGATGGAGCGCCCGGGGCCATATGCGGCTCACAAGGCGGCGGATTACGTCATCCAGGAGATCCGGGACGCGCTCAAAAAAGTGCCGAGGGAGGAGGCAGAAGCGGAAAGACTTTACCTCGACAAGGAAAGCCCAGGCAAGCCAAAAGTTTTGATCGTCAAGGAGATAATGGGCCAAGGCGCCATGCACGACAACCTAATCCTGCCGGTTGAGCCTGCCGGCGTATTCGGCGGAAAGCCCAATGTAGACCTTGGCAACCTGCCCGTGCTTTTAACCCCCAACGAAGTCAGAGATGGCGGAGTGCGGGCCCTCACCTGCATAACCCCTTCAACCAAGGAAAACAGCCGGCATTACTGGCGTGAGCCGCTTGTCGAGCTGGCCGCCGAAGACGAAGAGCTCGACCTTATTGGCGTTGTGTTTATCGGAAGCCCACAGGCGAACACCGACAAATTCTATGTTTCCGAAAGGCTGGGAAGGCTTGTGGAAGCCTTGAAAGTAGACGGTGCGATTGTAACGACCGAAGGCTTTGGCAACAACCATGTCGATTTTGGAAGCCATATCGAGCAGATAGGCATGTTGGGTGTGCCCGTCGTGGGCGTGTCTTACTGCGGTGTGCAGGGGGCGCTGGTGACCGGAAACAAGTATATGGACGCCATGGTTGACTGCTCGGTTTCAAAGGACGGTGTGGAGTCGGACATCCTCGGCGAAAATACGATTACCCCCGAGGTTGCGCTGCGGGCCGTGGCCATGCTCAAAAACAAAATGATGGGCGAGCCCATTTTGAAGGCGGGCAAGTGGGATATAGAGGTTCAGGAAAACAACTATGAGCTAGCCAAAAAATCCCACGGGGTTTGATAGGGTGATGAAATGAATCTTGTAAACGAAGCTGTCCCGTATGCCGGGAAAGTAACCGCCAGGACAGATACGGGAATAACAGTGCAAATCGACGGAAGGCTAGGTGTGATGACTGTTCCATGGAGGATGGTGCTCTCGGAAAACCCCGTGCAGGTCGGGGATAAGGTCTGCTTTTCCATCAGCCTGCTTGAAGTCATCAATTAATCAAAAGGAGGTGCAGCAGTGAATCTGACAGTCACAAAGAACATGCAATCCGAAATCTACACGCCGGTAACCCCGCCGCCTGTATGGGCTCCGATGACAAAAGCCGTTAAAGACTGCAAAATCGGCTTGGCAAGTGCTTGCGGAGTCCACATGAAGGCGCAAGAACCTTTCGGGAAGGCGGGCGATCCGTCGGTGAGGGAGATACCGTCATCGGCAAAACCCGAGGAGCTTATGGTCACCCACGGCGGATATGACAACACCGACGTAAACAAGGACGTCAACTGTATGTTCCCCTACCAGAGGCTTCTGGAGCTCAAAGAAGCCGGAGTTGTAAAGGACGTTGCCGAGATAAATGTGGGGTTTATGGGAGGAGGCGGGATACAGGATCAGTTTAAGTCTCACACCGGCCCTCAAACAGCGGAGATATTTAAGGGGCAGGACGTCGATATCTGCCTGCTGACAGCCGGCTGAGGAACCTGCCACCGTTCTGCCGTGATCGTGCAGAGAGCAATTGAAGAAGCCGGGATACCGACGATTTTAGTCGCGGCCCTTCCCCCGGTTGCAAGACAGCAGGGTTCCCCCAGGGCAGTAGCGCCCCGCGTTCCGATGGGCGCAAACGCAGGCGAGCCCCACAACATCGAAATGCAGACAAACATCGTAAAAGACACTCTTAAGATTCTCGAGGAACTCGACAGCCCAGGCCAGATTGTCCCCTTGCCCTACGAGTACAACGCAAAGGTCTGATTAACCACAAGCTGTCGTGATTGTAAATCCACGACGGCAACGCCACATAAAACAAGAGAGAGGTTGGAGTTTATGTCAGTTTTATTGGGAATTCAAGCGATAATTGCTGCGGGCGGCGCTGTCTTCGCGTTCTTCTTTTTAAAGGACTACAAAGACAACAGGGAAAAAGACACGACCGGTAAGCAGTGGGCGGCATACGGAGCCGTCGGTTTTGGCACAAACTTTTTCGACACGCTGGGTATAGGCAGCTTTGCCCCAACCATAGCGATAAGCAAGCTGTTTAAACTCATACCCGACAAGCTCATTCCGGGCACCCTCAACGTCGGCTTTTGTCTGCCGGTAGCGGCTCAGGCCTTTATATTCCTCACTATCATCGAAGTTGAGACCCTCACGCTGGTCACAATGGTGGGTGCGAGTATTGTCGGCGCCGTGATAGGGGTTAAGGTTCTGAAGGGCCTGCCGGTTAAAGGCATCCGCATAACCATGGGCGTCGGCCTTTTTGTCGCGGCCTTTTTAATGCTGCTTAGCATAACCGGCCTGTTCCCAACCGGAGGCGAGGCCCTGGGACTGAGAGGCGTAAGGCTCGTGATCGCCATAGTCGGCAACTTTATTTTGGGCATGGTGCTGCCGCTTGGAATAGGAAACTATGCGCCGTGTATGGCTATGGTCTATCTGCTGGGGCTTGACCCCCGTGTGGCCTTCCCGGTTATGATGTGTACAGGCGGCTTGGTGCTCATGACTTCGGGAATACGATTCGCTCAGGAGGGAATCTATAACCGCAAGTACGCGCTTGCCATTACTATTTTCGGAATACCGGCGGTTTTAATTGCCGCATTCATTGTGCGCTCAATGCCGCTGGATGTTTTGAGGTGGCTCGTTCTAGTCGTCATCGTTTACACGGCTACAACCATGCTGATAAGCGCGTTCAAAGCTGAAGAGAAAGCCGCGACATAGGGTTGGAGGTAGCTTATGTTTGAAGAACTGCGGATAAAAGTAGTCGATACCCATACATGCGGAGAGCCGGCCAGAATCGTTACCGAGGGGCTGCCTGAGGTTAAAGGCTCCACAATAGCGGAAAAAAAGCAGTACCTTGAGGAAAATCTTGATTTTATACGCCGCAGGCTTATGTTTGAGCCCAGAGGCCACAACAACATGTTCGGGGCGGTTATACTTGAGCCGACCGTCAAGGAAGCCGATTTTGGCATCGTCTTTATGAATACGGGCGGATGGATGGGCATGTGCGGGCACAACACCATAGCGATGTGCGTTCTTGCCATCGAAACAAAAATGGTAGAGGTGACAGAGCCGGTTACACACATCACGCTGGAAACGACGGCCGGGCTGGTACACACACGCTCCGAAGTGGAAAACGGGTTTGTAAAAAAGGTGACCCTCCAGAACGTCCCGTCATTCCTTTATGAGAGCAACCTCAGCGTAACCGTACCGGATATCGGGGAAATCACTTTTGACGTTGCTTTTGGCGGCAACTTTTACGCTCTTATCGAGGCGGCCCAGCTCAGGGTGGACATAGAGCCTGAAAACGCCACCGCAATCGCCGTCAGGGGAATAGCGGCCCTGCACGCGATACAAAAGGAAATCAAAGTGCAGCACCCCGAACAGTCGCATATCAACACCATCGACGGGGTGGAAATCTACGGCCCGCCAAAATCCAAAGACGCGAACGCGCAGAACGCGGTGGTTTTCGGCCAGTATTCCATCGACCGCTCCCCCTGCGGTACGGGCACCTGCGCGAAAATGGCCGTGCTGTACTCGCAAGGAAAGCTCAGCCTAGGCGAAGAATTCGTACACGAGAGCATCATCCGCACCAAGTTCACAGGTAAGGCCCTTGAGGAAACCACCGTGGGCAAGTATAAGGCGCTTGTTTCCGAGATAAGCGGAACAGCGTTTATCTCCGGGTTTACCGAGTTCGTGTTTGACAAGCGAGACCCGTTAATCGACGGATTCTTGCTGAGTTAGCACCAGGGAATGTAGGACACAAAGTAAAAAAGCTCCTGAAGCAATGCGTCCCGCGCAAAGTTTCCGGAGTTTTTTATTTCTGCATGAACGCAGACGTCCTCTAACTCGTTCGCCAGCTCAAAACAACAGGTTAGAATTTACCCTGCGGCACCTGCGAGATGTTGTTTGAATGGTCGCCGATGCGCTCAAAATTGATAATGATATCCAAGAAAATTACGCCGCCGTCAGCATTGCAGAGGCCTTCTTTCAGCCGCTTGATATGTGATGCTCTCAACGCCTCCTCGGTGGCGTCGATTTGCGCTTCAAGTTCTTCCACCTCGGGCATGAGGGATGTATCGTTGTCAACGACTGACTGTATAGCCATGTTGTAAATTTTCATGACCAAATCGTACATGGCCGTTATCTCTTCAATGGCTTCGCCGGAAAAGCCCAACTCGGATTCGATTGCAATCTGGGCCAGTTCTGCAATGTTGTCGGCGTGGTCGCTTACCCGCTCGATGTCGTTAGTCGCGTTTAAAAGCCGTGTATGCCGTATGGACATATCGTCACCCATGCCGGACTGTGAAACCCGGGCCAGGTAACGCGTAATGTCCTTTTCCAGGTCATCCACAACACTCTCCTGCGCCCGCATTGCATCAAGTTTTTTGACGTCCTTTTCCAGGAAGCCCTCCACCGCCAGCTGTATGTTCTGCCCGGCAAATTGAGCCATGCGCAGCAGTTCCTGCTCGGCAAGGTTTATCGCCACGCTTGGCGTATCCACCATATGCCAGTCCAGATAAATAGCCCCTTGCTTGGCGGGTTTATCCTCTCCCGGGATTATTTTTGTAAGCAGGTTTGCGAACTGGCTGACAAAGGGCAGGAAGATGAGGGTGCTTATCACGCTGAACATTGTGTGTGCATTGGCCACCTGCCGCGGGACGTCATAAGCTGGTGAAATGTAGAGTATCAAATTCCCGTATTGGGGGAGTAAGACAAGGAAGATTAAGGCCCCGAAGACGTTGAACAGCACATGAGCCATCGCCGCGCGCTTAGCGGCGATCGAGCCGCCGATAGACGCAAACACCGCCGTGACCGTGGTGCCGACGTTTGTGCCTAAAATCAGGGGCAAAGCCGCCTCAAAGGGGATGAGATCCTGCATGGTCATGGCGACTATAACGCCGGTGGCCGCAGTAGAACTTTGAATAAGCGCGGTAAACAGCGCGCCTACCAGCATTGCCAGAATGCGGTTGCCGCTGAATGTGAGCATAAGCTGCCGGAACGCCGGCTCATAGCGGAGCGGCACCATGGCCTGGCTCATCAGCGCCATGCCCAAAAGCACCAAACCCAAAGAGAAAACGACAAAACCGGTGTTCTTTATCATCTTGCGCTTAAAGAAAAAGTAGGCCACAAAGCCAAAGGCGGCAAGAAAAACCCACGCGTCGGTAATTCTGAATGCCACCAGCTGGGCTGTGAGGGTGGTGCCGATGTTGGCCCCCATAATCACGGAGATGGCCTGCTTCAAATTCAGCATGGTTGTGTTGACAAACCCGACAACCATAACCGTAACCAAGGTGGAGCTTTGTGTCACGATTGTAATCAGCGCTCCGACCAATACCCCTACGATGGGTACCGAGGTCAGTATCCCCATAACCCTGTGTGTTTTCTTCCCGGCCATCATTTGCAAGCCGTCGCTCATCGACTTCAGCCCGAAAATAAACAGCGCCAGCCCGCCCAACAGCCCAAAAATTATCCCGCTCACCTTTGTCTATGCCCCCAAGTCTACATTGTCGTATCGTGTCGCCTTATTTGTACATTATATCATGTTTGCGTGATATAATTGCGCATCAGAAGCCGGTTGCCGCTTTAGCGGCGAGGCGTTGCGCATAAAGTATAATGGCCATGCCCTTCTGTGGATATTATATCATCTTTTTATATACGATTCCATCTTGGCCCCAACATTCCCGGCAAAAAAATGAAGCAGACCGCATAAAACACAACCTGCTTGATAACGAAACGCGTATGATACTCCAAAGCAAACAGCTTGCCCGGAATTTCGAGGGTTATTGTAGCACAAAGAGAACGGGGTGTCAATCCCTGACGCCCCGCAGATTTACGGTACCCAATCAGCCATCAATCCCGCTTATTTCCAAGCGTTCCAAAGACTTTAGCGCCGGGCCGCCGAGCACATTGCCCTCGCAGTCAAACCGGGAGCCGTGGCAGGTGCAGTCCCAGGTGTTTTCGTCCTTATTCCACTTTATCGCGCAGCCCATATGGGTGCAAATAGGCTTGACGGCGTAAATCTGTTCGGTGCTATCTTTGTAGATGCCCACCCGCTTGCCGCCGATTTCAACGACGCCGCCCTCATTTGGTTTAATCGATTGTAGGCTCTTATCCGCCATTGTTAGGTTGGTCAGAAAATTCCCCGCAATGTCAACCGACTGCTTGATGAAGCTCTTGGCCTGAAGCCCGATATCCCCCCGGCGCAGACAAAAGGCATCCTCACAGTCACTACTTCCTTTTGTGATGAGATCGCTGATGATATCAGCCGCCGCCATGCTTGAAGTCATCCCCCATTTGTTGAAACCGGTGGCGATATAAATGTTTTCCCCCGCGGTGTGATACCGCCCGATGTAGGGGATTTTGTCGTGGGTCATGCAGTCCTGTGCCGACCACATGCAGGCTGTTTTATGCCCGGGATAATACCGCTGCGCTTCTTCCCGCAGGCTGTCAAAATGCAGCGCCCTGTCCTCGTGGCCGGTTTTGTGATCGTAAGCGCCGAAAAGGATCATATCCCCGCCATCAGCATCCTTCTGCGGGCGGAAGGAGAGCCCGCCGCTCTCGCAGTCGAGATACATATCCCGGATAGCGCTAGCCTGCTTAAGGGCAAGCACATAAGAGCGCTCCTGATAAATTTTCGCGAACAGCAGCGAGTTTTTGTCGATGAATGGATAGTGTGAGCAGGATATGATGTGCTCCGCGCGGATATTGCCTCTGTCTGTGTAGATGATACCAGTTTCGGCCCCAGTCGCTTTGGTATGCGTGTAGATTTTGCACCCGGCCCCAATGATGATATCGCAAATGCGCGAAGCGAATTTCAGCGGATGAAAGTGCGCCTGCCCCGGAAACATCACCGCCCCTTTGATCTCAAACGGCAGCTCGGTTTTTGTATCAAAAGCTGCGGGCATTCCAAGCCGCTGAGCCGCGCTGATTTCATCCTCGATATCTTGCAGCCTTTCTTCGGTCAGGCTATATATCCATGCGTTTGCTGAAGTAAAATCACAGTCGATCTGCTCGCGGGTTATGATCTCCCCGAAATCCCGCACTGCTTTTTCGTTGGCAGCAAGGTACTGCGCCGCACGTTCAGTTCCAAGCCCCTCCATCAATTTTGCATAGATAAGCCCATGCTGCGAGGTGATTTTCGCGGTGGTGTTTGCGCTCACCCCGCCGCATACTTCGCCCGCGTCGATGACGGCGATATCCCGCACGCCTTTGCGGTGCAGAAAATAAGCGCACAACAAACCGCATATGCCCGCGCCGACAATCACGGTATTCACGTTTGTGTCCTCCGCCAGGGAACCGAACTTGGGCATATCTTCAAGCTGCCAAAATGATTTGCGCTGCATTTCCACCATCAAATTACCACCTTTAATAAAGCTGCTTGTACCTGAGAATACTACCGATATTGTGTGAGTAAAGCACAAAATTATGCGAGGAGTTTAAGTGTAAACATGAAGCGTGAGCAGCTAATTGAGCAGGTAAAGGAAGAGTACGCTAATATCCAATTCAGCGAAGCCCAGCAGCACTTTCACAACACTGCGTCCGGGATTACGCCGGAGGCATATTACGGCACACTGATGAGAACGGTAATAGACGAAATCTCCAAGGGGAAATTTGACAATTGCCGCAGCGGTAAAGAAGTTGTCAACAAGGTTATGGCCGACAAATCTTTGCTTTCGCAGTGGTAAAAATTTTGGCATTGTGTTAAAATAATAAGTGACAATGCATAGACTGGCAGAGTGTTTTTGACAACGGACGTCTTGAGATAAGGAGGGCAAAATGAAAATTATAATCATTGGCGGGATAGCCGCCGGTATGAGCGCTGCATCCAAGGCAAAAAGGGCGGACCCATCGCTGGAAGTCGTGGTGTACGAAAAATCGCGGCATATCTCATTTGGAGCCTGCGGGCTGCCATATTATGTCGGCGGTTTTTTCGGGACCCCCGAAGTCATGATTGCAAAAACCGTTGAGGAGATGGAAAAGCAGGGGGTGCGCGTAAAAACCCTGCACCAAGTAACAAAGGTTGATGTGAGCAGTAAAACTGTCACGGTTAAAAATTTGGAGACCGGCGCGGAGTTTACCGACAGCTACGACAAGCTCGCGATCACCACAGGGGCAAGGGGGAAAGACCCCGCCATTCCCGGTATGCACCTGGGCAACATCTTCGCCTTGAGAAGTATGGAGAACGGCTTGCAGACAAAGGCGCTTCTAGCTAAAGATGACATAAAAAACGTCGTGATAATCGGCGCCGGCCCCATAGGGATAGAAGCAGCTCACGCCGTGCGGCATTTGGGCAAAAATATTACGCTTATTGTAAAACAGGACAGGATCCTAAACCGCTTTTTCGACAGCGAGATCACCAAACTTCTGGAGGAAGAACTGGTAAGGCATGAAGTAAACCTGTGCATGAATGAGCTGGCGGAAGAAATAACAGGCAAGTCGGTAGTCAGCGGGGTAGTGACAAACAAAGGCTCCTACAAGGCGGATATGGTCATCCATTCCATTGGGGCCACACCGAATACCGATTTCTTGCAGGGCGCCGGGATTGCTATGCAAAAAGGTGCGGTCGTCGTTGATAACCACGGCATGACAAATATTGAGGGCATATATTCGGCGGGGGATTGCGCCACTGTATACAATATTGTTAAGGGCATACACAGCTACTCCCCACTGGCAACGGTTGCCAACAAGATGGGGCGTATCATCGGCGAAAACATGGCGGGCGGCAAGGCGAGCTTCACCGGGTCGCTGGATTCTATGTGCATACAGGTTATGGATATGGAAGCGGGGCGAACCGGGATTACAGAGGCTGAGGCAAAGTCGTTGGGCTTCGATTTCCGGACAGTTTTTGTGCGCGATAAAAATCAGACCGGTTACTATACAGGCCAGGAAGATATTTTTATCAAACTGATATACGACGCGAAAACCAAGGTGCTGCTAGGCGGGCAGATAGCCGGAAAAAAAGGTGCGGTGCTGAGGGTAAACACCCTTGCCGCCTGCATCTACAGCAAAATGACGACCACCGAGCTCGCACTGCTGGATTTGTGTTATGCCCCGCCATTTTCCAAAGCCTGGGACGCGCTAAATGTCGCAGGCAGTGTGGCAAAGTAGGCTATTCGACGTAGAAAGAGAGGGATTACATAATGAAAAAGCTGGAAGTGTTTTTCGACTATGCCTGCCCATTCTGTCTTAAAGGATATAACAGCCTGACCGAGCTGCTGCCCGGTTACCCTGATATAGAGGTGGTATGGCGCCCCTGCGAAGCCCACCCACGCCCGGAGAAAAGCTATGGAAAATATAGCGACCTGTGCATCCGGGGGATGTTTTACGCAGCCGAAAATGGCGTCGATTTGATGGCGTACCACAAAAAGGTGTTTGCGCTTTACCATCTGGATAAAATAGACGTTGAGGATATCGACGTGCTAACCGGAGCTCTTGCCGGGCTGCTGGATGCCGACGAGCTTGCTCAGGCACTAAGCAGCGGCAGGTATGTGCAGGAGCTGCAAGAAGCTAATGACTATGCATATGAGAAGTCGGGCGTGTGGATAATCCCTGCCTTCCGCATGGATGGCCACAAACTGGACGCAGCGGCCGGGGTAGGCGTGACAAAAGGGCAGATCAAAGACTTTCTCGACCTGAGCAGGTAAAGTCAGCCGGTTAAGGTAAGAGATATTTTGCTTAAGAGGCGCTTCTGGTTCGGTTGTATAGTTGAGTTGGCAGTGCTTTTAAAAAAGCCATAATAACGCAGATTGCAAAAAACATACTCTGCCATGGAGGGGAAAACAATAGCCGGGCTTACTGGAAATCCGATTCACATAATATACGCCGCTGCGGCAAGCATAAAAGGCAACGCACGCGCCTGCGTTTTTATGGAGCCGCTTTTCACAATACCGCAAACCTTGTATATCGGTTTCATTACGCTGTACATGCTCGAGTTGGGCGTAACCCTACCGCAGGTTGGCATGATTACCACGCTGGGGCTTGTGGTGCATATCTTCTTTGCGCTTATCAGCCCGTTCATAACAGATAAACTTGGCCGCAGGTACACCTCCCTGATCTTCGATGTGATAGGCTGGGGCGTTGCGCTGATGGTTTGGGCCGCGGCGAGGAATATCTACTTCTTTATCGCCGCGGCGGTTATAAACGGATTCGGGCGCGTTGTAGCCAACAGCTTTCAATGCCTGATGCTGGAGGATAGCGAACCGGATACAAGGATACATATCTTTAACTTTTTACACATGGCCAGTATCGTGGCCGGGTTCTTCGCGCCGATTGGCGCTTTGTTGATTAGCAGGATGACGCTGGTTCCCGCTATGCGCGTTATGCTGATTTTCGGCGTGGCTTCCAAGATGACGCTATTTATTTTGCGCCACTTATTTACGACCGAAACGCAGGTTGGCCGGCAGAAGATGCAGGAGATGAAGGGCGTCAGTATATGGGAAGGCTTTAATAGTTATATCCCAGTGCTAAAGCGCATCGCGAAAGACCGGATGCTTATCATCGCTCTTTTTTTGCGCTCGCTCAACTTTGCCCAGCTAACTATCCGCCAGACTTTCCTTGCCGTGCTAATCACCCAGCGGCTGAATTTCCCCCCCGAGGCGGTGGCGGTGTTCCATACTCTCAACGCCGTTGTCATGCTGCTGGTGCTGCTATTTATCACGCCGTTTCTTGCGCAGTTTACACGCCGCTGGCCGATCTCGCTTGGCGTTTGGTTTCATGTGGCGGCAACGGTACTGCTGTTGCTCTCGCCGCCTATGCAAAACTATCCCCTGCTGATTATCAGCTCTATCTTAATTGCATTCGGAACAGGTATTGCCACCCCGCGCATAGACGCTTTGGTGGTAAATATCATCGTCAACGAGGAGCGCTCGGTGGCCAACGCGATAATGGTTGTTATTATCTTGCTGCTAACAACGCCTTTTGGATATATCGGCGGCCTGCTCTCTGAAATCGACGCCCGCCTGCCATTTTTGATGACGCTGGCCATCTTCCTGATCTGCTTGCTGCTGCTTCATATCGCAACGCTAAGTGAAAAGCGCCGGCAGATTGAAACGTGAACAGCACTTGAAAGATGATGCTCGTATGGTGTATAATGAACACAGGCCGTTCATTGCACACCATTTATGCGCAACGGCTCGCCGGTAAAGCGGCAACCGCCTTTGGATGCGCAATTATCCAATTATCCCGAAGATATTGGATAATCTTCTCACAGGAGGGTGAATATGATGATTATCAAGCAACTGAGCGTTTTTGTGGAAAACCGCCGCGGAAAGATGACGGAAATTATCGAAGCGCTTTCGTCGAAGGGGATTGATATGCGTGCGCTAACCCTTGCCGACTCCAGCGAATTCGGGCTGCTGCGGTTGATTGTCTCAGACCCCGACGCCGCCTATACCCTCCTTCGAGAAATGGGGATTATGGTGCGGTTAAGCGAGGTTGTGGCCGTTGGCGTGGCCGACCAGCCCGGCGCGTTTTCCAAGGCCACCCGGCTGATTGCCGATGAAGGAATCGATCTTGAGTACCTGTATGCCCTCGCCTCCCGCAAAGATGGGGAGGCTGTGATTATCATGCGGATGGATCAGCCGGGGGACGGGATTCTGGCGCTGCGCAGAGGTGGCTTCCGTATTATTACCCCTGAAGAAATTTATAGTTAGTGTCACCGTATAAATCCGGCAACTGATTAGCTGAAAAAAATTAACCCCCGCAGAGGATCCCCCGGTTGGTGGGGTCTGCTGCGGGTTTTTGCGGCCCAAAACAAATGAAAAGTTTATGCAGTCACGTCACACAACATGTCAACATGAGGGATGCCGTCCTCTAAATACTCCCCGCTCACAACTTCAAACCCTACGCCCTCGTAAAATTCAGTCACATAAGTTTGGGCTGAAATTTTAATGTGCATTTCTTTCAACTCGTTTTTGATGAAGCCTATGGCCCCTATCATCATCTTTTTTGCGATGCCCTTGCCTCTATGGCTTTCGGATACCACAACCCTGCCAATAGAGATTTCTTCAAAAGTTACGCCCTTATCTAATATACGCAGACATCCAACGATTTTGCTATCATCAAATGCCATCAAGTGATATGCGTCCTCATCATTGCTATCTATATCCGGATAGATACAAGTTTGCTCTATAATAAAAATCTCTTGCCTCAGCTTCAAGATTTGGTATAGTTCAGTATTTGTGAGGGCTTCAAATTTTTTCATTGTGTATTGCATGTATCTCAACGCCTTTCTGATCTATTCCAATAGCAGTATACCATACCCGTCTGTCAGAGTCTATCTGCCACTTGGATGAGGCGTAGATTTAGCACATAACCATAAAGCCCTCATTCATACGGATAACTCCCGCGTGAACAGAGGGTTCTATTGTGCTTGCAGCCATTGCTCAAACGTGTTTTCAACTATATTCCCATTCGTGAGCAAAACCGCATCAGGTTGTCGATTGTGAGGGCAAGGTCGCTTTTGGCGCGTACCTTAGCGGCGGGGATATCCACCGCCACCCGGTTAATGCTTATAATACAGGATACTCCTTCCCGGTACGCGTTTTCGATGTTATCGCCAATATCGCCGACAACCGCCACAACCGGAACGTTTGCCTTTTTGGCACGGCGCGCCACCCCTATGACTACCTTCCCGCGCAAGCTCTGCTCATCGATCTTGCCCTCGCCGGTTATTACCATATCGGCAAGGGCGAGCTGTTCGTCAAAGCGAACGGCGTCGAGGACGGACTCTATCCCCATTTGCAACTGCGCGCCAAAGAAGGCAATCATCCCGGCGCCCATAGCTCCGGCCGCACCGGCGCCGGGAACCTCATGCACCGATTTTCCCAGATCCCGCTCAACCACACGCGCAAGGTGTTTTAGCCCCTCGTCAAGCCGCTCGACCATTTCCGGATCCGCGCCCTTTTGTGGGCCGAAGATATGCGCGGCTCCGAAAATTCCGTACATGGGGTTGTCAATATCGCACATGGCCACAATCTCGACGCCGCTCAGAGCGCAGTCCATCCCCGAAATGTCGATGCGCACAATATCGCTGAGTGTTCCCCCGGTGGGGATAAAAGTTTCGCCTTTGCCGTTATAAAAGGCAGCACCTAAAGCGGCAGCCGCGCCGCAACCGCCGGCCGCAGCAGCAGATGCAGCAGTATCAGGAACCGGAGATGCAGCAGAGGCAGGACGACGGCGGCAAGAACCCGCTGAAGCTGCGCCTCGACCTCAACCTCGACATTGAGATCACGCTCAAGGCCAAGATCCACGGCGACTTGACCCTGGCTCTTCTGTGAGTCGTCCCCTT
>Ga0123355_10003268_pt1 | contig 23165 bp, 19 predicted proteins | sample TergutEmb28metaG_3_FD_89872 | JGI IMG/M metagenome (GOLD analysis project Ga0123355, IMG submission 89872) | Embiratermes neotenicus P1 segment gut microbial communities from Petit-Saut dam, French Guiana - Emb289 P1 | ecosystem: Host-associated > Arthropoda: Insects > Digestive system > Gut ... | reverse complement strand
TTACCAGTATTAGTTGAATGTTTTCTTTAAAGCCGATGCTTTGACTTGTGATGCTCTCTATAGCTTCATCTAGGTAGTCTTCTGTATTGTAGATAGGGATTATTACTGAGATTTTAAATGTGTTCATTGCTCATTCCCGGTACTGGTTCTACTAAAATTGTAAAATAGGCCAGAGGGATTAGCCTCTAACCTATTAATTCTCTGGTGGAGGTTACCGGGATCGAACCGGTGACCTCTGGCTTGCAAAGCCAGCGCTCTCCCAGCTGAGCTAAACCCCCATAAAAGCAGCGACGTTCTACTATACAGCATTTTCAGATTTCGTCAAATTATACAGCATGGCGACGAAAGATCTTTCCAGGAATTGTGATGCAGGCTAGATAAAAACAGTATAGGACCTTGAATTTTTTACGAATTCCGCTGGACTCAGTAAGCTCCCAATCTAGCACTACTCTACCTGCCTTATCCTCGACTACAAGCTGTGCCTCCTCAGCTTCGCCTGCCGGAAGAGTCGCACAAAAGCGCTGCACAGTACCCAATTTTTCTCCCAGGCTGAAACTTTCAGATTTAGGATATAGAAAATAGTCAAGACTTATCTTCCTTAGTTCGTTCTTTGACCCGCCTACTAAAAAATACATCCTAGTGGTCTTTTTATCAAGCAACATAAAGATACTTGTTCTGCCTTCAATCTTAAGGCGGCTGCTACTTTTGCGTAGCGCAATAACTCTTATAGGGCTGTCCTTCACATTTAAGGCAACAAGATCACCAAACCATAACTCGTCACTCTTAATCTTTATAGAAGGAGCCGACTCTCCACCGTATTTCATCCTTGCTGCGTGCAACTTATATTCAAGAGGAAGGTTCTTTTGTGCAAAGATAATCTCATAATCAATCTGGTCCAAAAGAACTTCAATATGCCTCTTATAGCATGCTAGCTCACTGTCACTAAAGTCATTAGGAAGACCCTCTTTTAACCTATACTGCAAGTCATACATAATGACATATTGCACATAGGATATTACCCGCCCAAACCTTTGCTTCGATAATTCTATAAGATAGTCATAAACTGATGTAGGGGTATCAAAATACCACGCTCTGTCCTTTGCAGACTCTTGGACTGCAGACAGAGCAGATGTCCTTCTTCTGTACAAATACTGTGCACTGGAAATAAGTCCCAACTTTCCCTTCTGAAGAATCAGAGTGCCTAGGAATTTGCTATCCTCGCTAAACTTAACGTTCTCATCAAAGCGCAATTCACCAATTGCTTCACGCTTAATAAGCGCTGAAGTGTGTAACTGTATGTAGCTATAGTCTTTAAGAATATCGACTACTTTATCTCCATCGAATTTGTAGTCAAGCCCATGATAATCACTGCGGGCATCAAAGTACCTCATTCTAAAACCAAGCACACCAATCTCATCATAGTGCCTCTCAAAGAAATCGTATCCTTGCTTAAAAGCGTCCTCAGTCCACTTGTCGTCTGAGCCCATAATTGCAACGTATCTTCCGTCTGCGTATTCCAGCCCAACATTAATCGCAGTACTAACTCCACCATTTTCTTTATTTATGTACACAACATTGTCTGAATAAAGTTCTTTATACTTCAAGCATATTTTTTCAGAACCATCGGTACTGCCATCGTTAACTAAAATCAACTGAATATTGTCTTCAAATCCGATATTTTGACTGACTACGCTCTGAATAGCCTCATCTAAGTAATCCCTTGTATTGTAGATGGGGACTATGACACTAATTTTTCGCAACGAAACCATCCTCTTCTAGTCGTTCGATTAATCGCTCTGCATTTTTCCCATCATGAAATTCAACAATTTCTCGGTAACGACTTAGATAAATGTCCGATTGAGGCTTCAGATAATTCTTCTTGATAAGCGCCTCTAGATCCCTATATTCATAGGATATGTCCCCGAAGATATTGTGTTCATTTAGCATCAAGTGTCCACCATAATGTTCCATGCAGACATCTAGCTCTTGAAAGCAAAAGATGACATTAGACCCTCTATAGAAAGCAGAGTAGGCAATCGATGAGTAGTCTGTGACTAGAAGTGCAGTATCCTCAAGCACCTGATCATAGGTAAGGTTATCTGGAATTAATCCTTTAAGGTTCGTCGCCTTTAACTTGTCAGCAACTAGTGGATGAGGCAATAAGCAGACTTTATCCTGAAGTTCTGCTGGTACACTACTGACAATATTTCTAATTATTCGATAGTAGCCTGTATCCTCATAGTCCGCAGCCAATGTACTATACTCCCAAGGACGCCACGTAAGCATGATTGTGATTTTGTCAGCACCTGGCCGCTTAATCGTTCTGTCGTAAAAAGGTAACCCTGTAATGTAAAGGTCGTCTTGAGAAAAGCCAGCGTAATCAATAAAGTGATTAGCCTCCACCTGCGAAGATACAACAATCTTTGCATCAATAGGCATCTGTACACCTTTTATAAAAAAGCTTCTTCCTTCGGAATCGAGAGAGACCATGTACATGACACCATGTTGCAAAAACACAAAGCGATATTTTTTGCTGAGAAACTTCCTCGCAACATATCCATTTGCTGTTCGTAACTCTACGATGTGAGGTAAAGACTCAGTGCCCATGAAATTCTTGCATCTAAAGTAATTTAAATAGTGCTTGAATGTATGAGCCCATATAATATTGCTTTGATACTCTGATTTGACTAGGTCAGCCTGCAAGCTATTCCTGCTTAAAACAAAGGAGCAATCCTTGTAGCCCCTGTCAATGAGCTGCTCAAAAAGATAAGCGGCGCTTTCCTCATACTTCTTACTTTCTTTTTCATAGAGAAGCACTTTATTGCTACTGGGCAAAAATAAGGAAAGAAACTTTGCCCAAAAAATCAATCGCTGCTTACTTGCTGCATCGGTAACATTTGGCTTCCGTACAACTACAGATACACTGTTCATATTCGCTTGCCTAAAATAACAGACCAAATCATGCCCATTAATATGCTGTACCTTAGCGTTAATTCCTAAATTTTTCGTGTAGTACAGTAAGTTATAGATTACGGGAAATTGTAGCTCCACCTCGTTGTCCTTAAAGACAATGGTGTACAGATTTTGCGGGTTATAGTTAACAAGCCTTTTCATATCGATCTTGCCACGATATATGTTTATGAAATAACTATAGCCTCTAAAATTAAGAACCTTCAGCCCGCGCTTTAGTAAAAATTTCGCCTCAAAGTAATCGTCATTTAACTTAACGTACTTCTCAAATTCTTTTTTCTGATAATCTTCCTCAATGCGATAAGCGCAAAGTGAAAGTACTCCTAGGAAGTCCTTTCGCCTAAAAAAAATCGGGAACAGCTGAATAAAGATGTTTTTTACATCTTTAACTGACCCTATTTTCTTAATTTCGTCTACCATAAATCGCCTGTGGTCCCCTTGTGTTATGCGCCCTGCCCTCTGTAAAAGTCCTTCTAAAATCACTTCAGCGCAAGTAATATGTCCACCGTAGGTGTGCTGTAGTAATATCTTATAGTACTTTATCTTGAGAGGGGGCAGGCACTATTATGGGCATACTGATACGTCTATTCGTTTTTCACTTGCGCCTGGTTTACTTCTTTTTAAAGCTTTTACCCACCAACAATAAAAAAATCGTTCTTATGAGCAGGCAATACTCATACACAAGCATTGATTATCAAATGATTGAAAACGATATTGCAGATCGTTATCCCAACTTTAAAGTAGTCGTACTAGCAAGAACTCTTGAGAAAAAACTAAGCTCTGTTATCCCCTACTACTTTCACCTGTACAGACAAATGTATCATCTAGCAACCTCTGCGTCCTGTGTCATTGATACCTACATCATCCCTGTCTCTGTACTAAACCATAAAAATAACCTGCTGATTGTACAACTTTGTCATGGAGTCGGTACCTTCAAAAAATTTGGCTACCAGGCACTGGACAGAGAATCTGGTAGAAATGAACAGGTGTCTCGCCTCATGCGAATGCACGAAAATTATGATTACCTTATCTCTACTTCCGAAGAGTCTAGCAAGCACTACTCTGAAGCTTTTAATGTCAGTACAGACACTATGCTTAATTTTGGTCCACCTAAAATTGACTACATTCTGCGCGTTAAGGAAAAAAGAAATGAAGTTTTAAGCAAGTATCCTGGGCTCGCAGATAAACCTGTCATTCTTTACGTTTCGACTTTTCGCACCTATAAAAATGATTATCTTGAAAAACTTACCCAGCACCTACCGCTGGATGATTTTAACGTCATAATCCATCTGCATCCCGTTATATATACGCTTCATCCAGAATATGATGAGCTACTTGATCAAGTCGAAGGCCTATACCGCTGTAAAGACATACTAACCGTAGACCTATTAAGCGTTGCGGATTATGTCATTAGCGACTACTCTTCCTTCATTTTCGAAAGCGCCCTACTGGGAACACCTACCTACCTGTATCATCATGACTACAACACATACACAGATAAAAACGGGCTCAATGTAGACCTAAGAAAAGAATTAGCAGGGGCTGTTTTCGGCGACGCAAATAGTCTTTTTACCGCAATCAAGACCGATGAATATAACTACGCTGTCCTAGAAGCCTTCAAGAATAAGCATATAGAAAATACTCAAGGGAACTCAACCACTCAGTTAGTTGATTTGCTCATAGATCATGCAGAAGAAGTTTCAGCGCAGACTCTCTAGCCAGCGCAGACAGCACAGACAACAGGCATGCAAATCAGATTCGCACGCGCAAAAGCCGAAAATCCTAGCCTTCTTTTTCGCTGTAAACCTTGATGGCTTCGTCAGCAGCCCCGTCAAAGACCAGTTCACCCTGCTTAATATAGATTATGCGCTCACAAAGTGCTTTTACTCCACCCATTGAGTGGCTGACAAACATTACCGTAACGCCTTCAGAGGCCATCTGATTAATCTTGTCGTTACACTTGCTCTGGAATCTTGCGTCCCCCACACTAAGCGCTTCATCAACGACAAGAATATCCGGATTAGAATTTACGTTGATGGAAAACCCTAGACGCATACTCATACCGCTTGAATAAGTACGCAGCGGCTGATCAATGTACTCTCCCAATTCGGCAAACTGAATGATCCTGTCTTCCATCTCTTCGATTTCTTCCTTAGAATACCCAAGGATATAACCTTTAAGATAAATATTTTCTCTGCCTGTCATTTCCTGAGAAAAGCCTGCTGTCAACTCAAGCAAAGCTGCCACTTTACCATTTACTGTTACCTCACCCCCATCGGGGAAGGTTACACCAGTGACAATCTTAAGTAGCGTCGATTTACCCGCACCATTTCTACCAATGATGCCTACGGCCTCACCCTTGCGTATTTCGAAAGAAACATCCTTTAGGGCCTGGTGACGCCTAAGTTTCTTGCTTTTATAAAATAGGGACAGAAAGCGTTCCTGGTCAGACTTATATAGAATGTACTCCTTTGAGACATTCTTAAAGCTAATCACGACGGGGGAATCTTCACGTTTTTCATGCGTCATAATACGTCTGCCATATCCTTACGTAGTCGTGTGTAGTTAAATACCCCAAAGGCGATTACTATGACAAGTATCCCTAGGAATACATACACCTCTAGAGGATTTTCCCAGAACCACTCATTGTAGAGGAAGGTCTTGCGGTAGCCGTTAACGATAAAGGTAACGGGATTAAAAAGAAGAAGCTTCTTCAGCCAGACAACTTGCAAGTCATAACTATTCCAAAGTACCCCAGAAAGCCAAAATATCGCCGTCATAAGCGAACTAATTAGACTCTGCAAGTCTGGACTAAAGACAGCCCAGGTAGAAATTGTCCAACCCAGTGCAAGGAAGAAGATAAAGGCTAGTGGCAGATAAAAGAATATCTGCAGATTGTATATAGAAGGGGCGTAGCCCGCTATTATCAGATAGACGTACATGCAGGCAAAGAGAAGTGCGTGCACAATAAGGTGGGATACAGCCGTAAAAGTATTAAGAGTCGAGACAGGAAAATTAATTTTCGTAACAAACTGGGCATTACCCCGGATTGCCCTTGCTCCCCCAACAATCATGTCGCGAATAAAGAACCACGGAACAAGTCCCACCATCAAAAAGAGGAAGAACGACACGCCATGAATCTCATTACCCTGACGAAGGCCAATGGTAAACACAAACCAAAATAAAAGGAGTGTGGTGAAGGGTCCAATGACAGCCCAAGCTGAGCCCAAAAATGATCCCTTAAATCTTCTCTGTATTTCAAGTACAGCGAGCTTCCAGATTTGCCTACTGAAGCCCTTGTGTTCATTTATTATGTTGAGCAAGCCTCGCAATTTTCCTACTTTCCGCTTTGTTCTCTATAGGTGCGCGGAGTCGCTACAAGGCTCAGGTGCATCGTGCCGTATATAAATGCCTGCACTTGCAAGCTGCAAGCCTCGCATGAAGCGCAACCCTGCTATTATACGCCACTAAGATACAGCAGGGTACAGGCTACTTGATTGAAAGCATTTAGTTACTAAGGTCACGCTTACGATACAGTACAAAAGCAGCCACAATCATTACTACTGCAATGCCTGTCATGATGGCTAAGGTTGGCCAGTGGATTGCGTCCTTTGTAATATTAGGAACTAAGCCAAAAGGTGACAGCTTTGGAATCCACTGGGGTATCTTTGGAAACAGTTCACCGAAATAGCCCATGAAGAAACTAAAGGCGAAGTATCCCCATATAACGCCCGAAGCTATACGCGGATAGACCGCAATCAGCAAAAGAGTCGCCCCTACAAAAAGCCATATTGCAGGCAGATAGACCGCCATTGACTTAAAGAAGAAACTTGCGCTGATGGGGTCACTCTTCATCACAATTGCGGAGGCTCCCCAAAGTCCCGCTGCTGCCAAAAGGGGGAGCACTGTAGCCAGCACCAAAGCGATGCCACCGTAAGATGCCAGGTAACTGCGACGTGATACAGATGCGGCAAGCACCAGCTCTGTACGGCCCGCCTCTTCTTCGCGCCAGGCCTTAAGCGCAATCATAATAGGTCCTGCCGCAGTCATTGCTGCAAGCACCACCATGATAAGGGACGCAAAAGCCTCTGTTGTGCTGTATCCCTGTGTTGTCTGCAAAGCAGCCTGAAAAAAGGTGCTCGTTTTGATGAAGTCTGCAATATAGTTCATGATCGAACCATAACTAGCTCCCAACACGATAGCCACGTACAGCCAGGCAATAAGGGTATTGCGCAATAGACGCAATGCAAGCCCTAGATTTGAGTCCAACAAAGGCCCCGCATGTGCTGGGCCAGGTTTCGCTGGAATAAGTCCTGCGCCTAAGTCCCTATGAGAGTTTAAAAAGTACGCAATTCCAATTAAAACAACAACTTGCACAAGCAAATAAGGCAAAGGCCAGAACTGATTGGTCACATAAGCCTCAACGCGCAAAACAAGCCCAAACGGGGAAGCATAAGACAAAACCTTTGCCCAGCTGTCCCCCTGCGCCATAAGCAAATCACCAGCAGCGCGCAACAAGTAGAGCACACCTAAAATACCACCACTATAGGCAAGTGCAGACCGCGAAGTACTGGCAAGCTGGGCACATACTGCCGCAACACCTGCAAAAACCATACCAATCACGCCACAGGCAGCCGCATAAAGAAAAGACCCCTTCACGGTCACTGTTGGAATGTTGATAATCACAAGTCCTGCCCAGGTGATGATTATCACTAAGAAATTAATCTTCAAGGCACCAATTAATGCAGCATTAAGTGGGGCGAGTCTGCCCACAGGCAAAGAACGAATGACTTCGACACGCTCTGCCTCTTCATCGGCACGCGTATAGCGCACAACAAACAAAATGTTCATGAACGCAACAGCGAGTACAGTAAACAACAGCATCTCGCCTGCAATAAGAGAGCCCACTGTGTAATTGGTGGCGTCAAATACCGGTCCCACCAGTGCAATCATGGCAGGATTTTGCAGCATGGGAACCATTGCCTGCAAGGTCTGGCCATCAGCACCGTAAATGCTGTGAATCGCCATAGGCACTGCTGTTGCGAAGATAAGCAATCCTACCATCCAGGCAACGATGTTTAGCCAGTCCCGGCGCAGAAAGAACACTGCTAGGCGCAGTGAGCCTTTTGAATTAAGCCATAGATTGTGCATAGCGCTTCGCCTCCGCTTCCATCTCTGCGATGGCCGCCTGCGTTTCTGCGCCGGCTTCGACCAGCTGTCCTTTTCTGATTACCGCAACACGATTAGCAAGATCGCGCACCTCTGACATAATGTGGCTTGAAAGGAATATAGTTTTTCCTTCTTTGACCTCATTTCGAATGCAGTCCTGGAAAACCTGCTCCATAATGGGATCAAGTCCACTCGTAGGCTCATCCAGCAAATACAGCTCAACATCACTTGCAAAAGCGGCAATGAGCGCTACCTTTTGACGGTTTCCCTTTGAATAAGTACGACATTGCTTCGTTGGGTCAAGCTCAAACTTTTTGATAAGGTCATCGCGGCGCGCACGCACATCAGCACTCTTTGCCTTGCCATGGCGCAAACTCACAAAAAGATCAATGACCTCCCCACCTGTTAGGTTTGGCCAAAAATTTACATCCCCTGGAACATAAGCTAGGCAACGATGAATCTCGACGGGATCTTTCCACCCATCCAACCCAAAGACCTTTGCCGTCCCACTGGTTGCTTTAATAGTCCCTAAGAGACAACGAATGGTGGTTGATTTTCCTGCACCATTATTCCCGATAAAGCCAAAAACTTCGCCCTGGTTAACCGTAAAAGTGATGCCGCGCAAGGCCTCAACTTTTCCGAAGTGCTTCACAAGGTTTGCTACCTCAATAATGGCTGTTTCTGTCGTAGACTTTCCCATAAGAGCTTCCTCCTCGGCATAGCAGTCCGGAACAAAGTTTATACATAATGTACACAATTAATACATATATTTAAGATTTTACCATACCCAACAAGCAGGGTGCTAGAATGGCGATATGACTAAAGTGAAAAACAAAGCCGCCGACAGACAGCATGCAAAACGCGAGTCTCAGCTGGACTTTCCCTTCCCAAAAGCTGTCAGTCGCATTGGTCCTGTGATCCAGGCGCGCGCGGCTGAAGTCGCGGCTCGTCTAAAGGTCGCCTATCCTATACCTGATGATGGTACGCGGGAACAGTTCTTGAACTTCACTAACCCCTACGAGTGCGTAACCGCAGTTGCTCTATCTGCACAAACCACCGATGAGAACGTCAATAAAGTATTACCAACACTGTTTGAACGCTGGCCAGACTGTGCAACCCTCATCACAGCTGACCAAAAAGAGCTGGAAAAGGTCGTTCATTCACTGGGGTTCTACCGACAAAAAGCACGCAACTTGCTGGGTATGGCGCGCGTCGTGGTTGACGACTATGACGGAGAAATCCCAGGAAATATGGTTGACCTACTACGCCTACCAGGGGTAGCGCGCAAAACTGCCAACATCGTGCTAACTGAAAGCTTTGGCATCACACAAGGCATCGCAATCGATACACACGTATACCGCATCTCGACACGACTGGGTCTGACCCGTGCAAAAAACCCTGCAGCAGCAGAAGGTGACCTGTGCAAAGCTTTTGACTACACAGACTGGTACCACATCAACCACAACATGGTTGCCTTTGGACGCGAGATTTGTGACGCACGCAAACCGCTCTGTGGAAAGTGCATACTGGCTGATATCTGTCCTAGCGCTGGGACTGCAAAAGATTGAACAGTGACTTCAGTCAGTAGAAGTAACAGCCTTCCCTACGCCCCCATTCAATCTTTTGCTACTATACATCCAGTCTCTATGCTATAAGAGCACATACATCTCTTAGTCTTTCTTCGTCAAGTTTGAGATGAGCATGCCTGCGATGATTATGATTCCCCCGACAAAGGCAGCTGGTGTGATACTCTCACCTAGCCAGAAAAAGGCGAGCAGCGTAGCTAGGAACGGTATCAGGTAGACAAACATCGTCACGTGGGCAGTGCTTCTTGCCTTCGCAAGTGCATATGACCAGGACAGATAGGCGATTGCGGCAGGAAAAATTCCCAGGTACAAAGGAATAAGGTTAACTACCAGTGGCACATGTGACACTTCTCTAATTAAGCCTGGTAAAAACACCAACGTAAATAAGGTTCCAAAAAGAACTGAATAAGCTGCTGCCTCAAAGGGCGTGTACTTCTCTGTAAGCTTGCGCTGAATGATAGTGTAGAGGCTTGTGGAGATACTCGCACCCACCAGCAACACAGCACCAATATTCATGACAAAGCCGCTCATCTGGCTTGCCGTAACCGCTGCTAGACCGCAAAAACTGACGATTATCCCAATCCAAGAAAGTAGCTTGACCTTTTCTTTCAAGAGAGCAATCGAAAACAGTGTGGCAAACACAGGAGCAGACGCTATTAGGAAGCTGCTGACTCCAGAAGGAACGGTGTTGACCCCCGTGATAAAGAACCATGAGTAGAGAAATATGCCCAAGAGACCTGCGAGCGCAAACAGAGGAATATCCTTCTTGTCGGGCAACTTCACTTTTTTTATGAGAATAACAGCAGTTACCACCAGCGAGGCAATAAGGAAGCGCAGCACCATAATGGACTCTGCAGAATAATAGTCAAGCAGATATTTGACAGCAGGAAACGCCGACGCCCACAAAGACACCGTAATAAGTGCAGCAATTGCCGACTTCCCTATTTGTTGATCCCTTTTCATCAAAGCTATTTTACCTAAGCAGTTAGTGGTTTTGAATCATACGATTCCAGCAAGTGAGACTGAATAACCAAAGAAGCAAGCAATGGACGGGCTTCGTCGCCTTAATCTACAACAATTGCGTAAAATTTTTGTGTTGTTGAATTTGCAGCACCTTCTTGCTACCCTTTATACAGGAGGTCACTATTATGCCAAAAATTAAAAGTATTTCTTCACTGCGCAACTACCAAAAGGTTCTTGAGGATGTTCAGACTGGACAACCCGTTTTCCTAACAAAGAACGGAACAGGCCGTTATGCTGTAGTGGAAATTGATGACTACAGCATGCTGGTAGAAAAATCATGGCAGCGACTGTTTGGTGAACTGCGAAGTGCTCGCGACCAGGCAGACACTGAAGGCTGGATAAGCCAAGAAGAATTCGACAGCAGGATGGATGCACTAACCGCATGAGCACAGAAAGCAACAAGGTAGAAATTGTCTATGCCCCTCGTGCAATAAATAAGATAGAAGATACCTACGGATATATTGCAGACCATTTAGATAATGTGCCTGCCGCAAAAAAGCTTGTCTCAACAATTCGTGAAGATGTAGCGCGCTTAAGAACTTTTCCTGAAATGGGGCAACTACTATCTTCAGTCTTAAGCAGAGTGCCACAAGACCTCTTAGCTTCACGCTTCATCATATGTGGTAACTATGTAGTAGTTTACGAATTTACAGATACCTTAGTCAAGATTCTTGAGGTATACCATACACTTGAGGATATCCAAGGACAATTGTTGAGCTCAGATACGACAATGCAAGAACCTTATTCTGCTATTCATGAGTAAAACGAAAGGGCTCCACATGTCGGGAACGTACAAGAATCTATTTAATGCTGATAGTCTGCACGATTTCGGCAGGGACTTCCAATCTGTATATCCAGAATTCCCCATCGGCGCATTCGTAGCCTCTGTTATGGATGATACATGGGATGACCTAGAACTAAAAGGACGCTGGCAACAAGTCACAAATGTCCTAGCATCTTATCTACCGCAAGACTACGCGGAAGCCCTCGCCATCCTTGACCAGGTTGTCGTAAATTACTCTGGCTGGGACGGTGTGTACGGCATGGTCTTCCCCTATTTCGTAGAATCATTTGGTCAGGATGAGGCCAACTGGGATCTATCTATGGCCGCAATGAAGAACTATACCCAATACGCATCAGCAGAATTCGCCGTGCGTCCCTTTATTATCAGCAACGAAGATCGCATGATGGCACAGATGCGCAAATGGTCAAGGCACGACAATGAACACGTCCGCAGATTGTCCAGCGAGGGTAGTCGTCCAGCCCTTCCCTGGGCACAAGCACTCTCCAAATTTAAGCAAGATCCCACCCCTGTCCTGCCAATATTGGAACAGCTCAAAGATGATCCGTCAGCCTATGTACGCAAAAGTGTCGCCAACAATCTAAACGATATATCGAAGACTCATCCTGAACTCGTAGTTCAATTAGCGCAGGACTGGCAGGGGAAATCTGACCACACCGACTGGATTATCAAACATGCTTGCCGCACTCTACTTAAGCAGGGCAACCGTGACGCACTGGCACTGTTTGGCTTCCACGATGGCGCCACGCTTGACGTTACAGAATTTTACCTAGAAGAGCCCTCATCCAATCAACAACAAAATATGCCCACTATCACCACGGGCGAAGACCTGGCCTTCTCTTTTGCAGTCCACACTAAAGAATCAACAAAGCTAAGGTTAGAATACGGCATTGACTTCGTAAAAGCCAACGGCAAAACCAGCCGAAAAGTCTTTCAAATCTCAGAGGGTGAGCTAGGCGCAGATGAAACAAAAACTCACACGAAGAAACACAACCTTAAAGACCTCAGCACACGCAAGCATTACCCAGGCATCCACGCCATCACACTCATAGTTAACGGTGTAGAACGAGGAACATTAAGCTTTGAACTACTATGCTGATTGCTATCTTGCCGCAAGTGCAGAATACATGAACGCTTCACCTCTCTGGACTTTTGATAAAGATCTCGCCAAGAAGACTAAAGCCACAAAGTTACTAGGAGACACAACACATGCGCTGGTATAACGCTACAGATATAGAAGCATTACAAAAGCTGGGCTCAGACGCGCAGGTAGGTCTGTCAGGGGACGAAGCTAAGCGCCGTCTGGAAAAATATGGCGCCAATAAATTGAATGAGAAACCCCCTACTCCACTCTGGAAAGTCTTCCTGGGGCAGTTTAAGGACTTCCTCATCTACATTTTGTTTGCAGCGGTAGTCATCGCTGCTTTACAGGGTCAGATAATTGAAGCGATTGCTATCCTTATCATTCTACTGGTCAATGGTGTGCTGGGCTTTGTGCAGGAATATCGCAGTGAGCAGGCGCTTGATGCGCTAAAGCAAATGGCAGCGCCTATGGCTTATGTGCTGCGCGATGGAGTTCAGCAACACCTGCTGTCAAGCGAGCTTGTCCCTGGCGACATTGTCATGCTAGAAGCAGGTAACACCGTACCTGCCGATGGCCGCCTGTTAGAAACTGGAGCCTTACGCATTGTTGAGTCTGCCCTTACTGGCGAATCTGAAGCTGTGCGAAAAAGTGCTGACCCTCTACAGGGGGATCATGACATACTGGGCGACCAAGAAAACATGGTCTTTGCCTCTACTACCGTCAGTGCTGGTCGTGGCACGTATGTCGTCACAAGCACAGGACAAGATACAGAGATGGGCAAGATAGCAACATTACTTGATACTACTGAACAAAGCGCATCTCCCCTACAAATCGAACTGGAACGCACAGGCAAGCACATTGGCATGGCCATCCTTATCATTGCTGCTATTATCTTTGTGCAGGGTGTTGTTGCAGGCGGACTGCCCTTAATGACTGATGGTTCACTTACTTTTGGAGAGCTGTTTGGCAACCCTGAGTTCCGCACAATGCTAACGGCGACCATGCTAGTAGCTGTCGCCCTGGCAGTTGCCGCAATTCCTGAAGGTCTTCCCACCATTGTGACCGTTACCTTATCATTGGGGGTCAGGCGCATGGCTAACCGCCACGCCATCATGAAGCGCCTACACGCTGTTGAAACACTGGGGTCAACTACCTACATCTGCAGCGACAAAACGGGTACGCTAACTATGAACGAGATGACCGTTAAGCGTATGGTACTAGGTACACAAGTCATCCGCGTTGAAGGGGATAAACTAGGCATACTACCTTCTGCTGCGGTGGATGATGACAACACCAAAGATAGCAATGCCAATTCACCTGCAAAAGACCCCTTCTCGCTAGCCTCTGTTCAAGAACTTACCGATGCGCATATCGTCAATCGCACTGAACTGGAAACTCTGCTTTCAATCGCGCAGGGATGCAATGATGCTCATTATACGGCAGCAGAAGAATTGGTTGGCGATCCCACTGAAACAGCTCTGGTTGCCTGTGTCCGTGCCCTACTGCCTGACCTATCGCAGCAACTACAGGAAATGAAGCGCGTTTCAGAAATTCCCTTTGATTCTGACCGCAAGCGCATGTCGGTTACTTTAGACACTCATGAACAAAACGGAAAATACTTAACCTTCGTCAAGGGTGGCTTTGACACCATTATGCCCGTGTGTAGCCATGCTCTAATTGGCGGACAGATTGTATCCCTTGACGCCACCCTCCTTCAGCAACTCGAAGCAGAAAACACACGCTTTGCAAACGAAGGCCTGCGCACACTTGCCTTTGCCATGCGTGAAAATGCACAGCTTCCTGAAGACGATGAGGACGTCCGTGCAATAGAGTCGAAACTTATCTACGTTGGACTGATGGCCTCACAAGACCCACCCCGACCTGAAGTTCCCGCAGCAGTTCGTACCGCACAAGGGGCAGGCATCAAGATTGCCATGGTTACGGGGGATCATCTGCTGACAGCAACTGCCATTGCTAAAGAGATTGGCATCGTTAGTGAAGAAGACCTAGCAGATGGTCGCACGCACACTATGACGGGCACGCAACTAGAAAAGCTAAGCGATGAAGAATTGGCAGAAGTTGCACCAGATATTCGCGTCTACGCCCGCGTTAATCCTGAACATAAAATCCGAATCGTGTCTGCTCTCAAAGCACGCGGACAAGTCGTTGCGATGACAGGTGACGGAGTCAATGATGCGCCTGCACTGAAACGTGCTGACATTGGGGTTGCTATGGGAGTCGTAGGAACCGATGTTACCCGTGAAGCCGCTGACATGGTATTAGCGGATGATAACTTCAGCACGATTGTGTCCGCAGTTGAAGAAGGGCGTACTGTATTTGCCAACTTGCGGAAAGTTATCCTTTACTTGATGTCCTCGAATTCAGCTGAAGTCATGATTATCGCCCTCATTGCCATTTTTGGAGGCATGTTCGCAGCAACACTAGGCAATGGGGCAGCCGTGACCAACCTATTACCCCTACAGATACTTTGGATCAACCTTATGACTGATGGCTTTCCTGCCCTAGCCTTAGGAGTCGATCCTGCAGAGAAAGATGTCATGAAACGCAGACCACGAAATGTCGCCGTGGCAATCCTCACAAAACAACGCTGGCTACAGATACTGGCACAAGGACTTGTACTAACGATAGTCGCACTACTTGCAACTTTCGTAGTCGCACCCTGGTTGGGCGGACTCCTCCGCCCTGAAGCACTTCCACTGGAAGACGCGCAAGCCCTAACACGTACTATTCTGCTAATGACAATCGCCTTTAGCCAGATGTTCTTCATTTTCATCTACCGCAGCGGAAGCACAACAGTCTTCTCACGCGAAACCTTCAAGAACAAATGGCTCAACTTAACCTTCATCTTCACTGCAGCCATGCAGCTAATAGTTATCTGTACGCCCCCAGCAGCCAACCTCTTTGGGCTAATCCCCCTCAATATCCTAGAGTGGGTAACTATCTTAGTAATGTCACTAGTAGCCCTAGCAGCTGCTGACACCATAGGACTCTTCGCTAGCAAGAAGTTACGCGATAAAGAATAAGTGAAAAGAGGGAAGTTCACGCAATAACTACATGAACTTCCCTCTTTTGAAATCTCGATACTAAGCCTGGATATCTAGTGTGCTTTAAGCCTATTCAAACCTCAAGGCATCAATAGGATCTAGCTTGGATGCTCTCCAAGCTGGGTACACTCCGAAGAATACACCTACGCTTATACTGAAGAAGAATGCTAGCGCTACCGACCATATTGATACGACACTGGGCAGGGCTCCTGATGCTGCAATCCCCCATGATCCTAGGGCACCTAAAGCAATACCAATCAGCCCGCCAAGAACCGATAGCAGCACAGACTCAATAACAAACTGCGACATAATGTCATAGGTTTTTGCACCGATTGCTTTTCTAATGCCGATTTCACGCGTACGTTCACTCACGCTTACCAGCATGATGTTCATGATTCCGATACCACCAACCAGTAGCGAAATGCTGGCAATACCACCCAGCATGAAGGTCAGAACGGCAACCATAGCCCCCATCATGTCGGTCACTTCGTCTTGTGTCATAGAGGAAAAGTCTGTACCCATGCGCGGTAACAGTGCCTGCCTAATCAACGACTGGGCATGGTCCATATCTTCTACGTCATAGGTCTTAACGGCAATCATGTTAACGTCTTGCGAGCCCGTTACTCTTTGGGCAGAGGTAAAGGGCATCATGACAGCATTATCAAGGCCGCCACCTGTTATAGCCCCGCCACCCTGTAGTTCAGTCACACCAATAACGGTGAAACGCTGATCGTCTACAACAATTTCTTGTCCGATAGAGTCATGATTTGCAAACATCAGACGATCAACTTCTGCACCAATGATGGCAACACGTGCACCGGAAAGCACTTCTGAAGAGCTGTACATGCGCCCTCTGTCCAGACTCACATCAAAGACATCAATTGCTGCAGCAGACATCCCCGTGACGCCACCCATCATTTCATTATTACCCACAGAAAAGCGCGTCATCGTTTCAACCATGGGGGTAACAGTAGCAATGCCACCTAGTCTGGTCTCCACAGCATTTACATCATCAATAGTAAACTGCCTAGAGGGCATCATCATGCCCATGCCTAAGTCGTCTTCACTCATAGGCATAACGTAGATAACATTTGTTCCTAGGCCCTCAAGTTGGCCGGTAATGTCATCACTCACACCCGTACCAATAGAAACCAGCAAGATAACGCTCATAACACCTATGATGACACCTAACATGGTCAGCAAGGCACGCGCTCTATTCGCTGATAGTGCCTTTAGAGCTATGCGAAAGGATTCTGCAAAATTCATTATGCCTGTGCCTCCTCTTCATAGTCATCATGGTCTGGTAGCTCACCAATGCTTTCCAGGTAAGCATCTAATTCCGCATGCGCATCAATGCGCTCATCTTCAGGGACGTAACGATCATCGACGATTAGACCGTCAGAAATCTCTACAATGCGCTGGGCATGCTGTGCAACCCTTAGGTCATGGGTAACTAAAACTACCGTAATGCCTTGTTCATTAAGTTCTTGGAAAAAGGTCATAATCTCATAACCGCTGCGCTTATCCAGATTCCCTGTTGGTTCATCCCCAAGCACAATCGCAGGCTCTGTTACAAGGGCGCGTGCAATAGCTACACGCTGCTGCTGTCCACCTGACAGCTGATTTGGCGCATGGTCTAGGCGCTCCCCCAGACCAACACGCTCAAGTGCAATTTGTGAACGTTCCGCGCGCTCCCCTGCGCCAACGCCCGCATAAACTAAAGGTAGCGCCACGTTGTCCAGGGCAGTTGTACGGGCCAGCAAGTTAAATGACTGGAAGACAAAACCAATCTCTTTGTTACGAATACGGGCAAGTTCATTTTGCGTCATATCGGTTACGTCAACATCACCAACAAACACTTCACCGCTCGTAGGATTATCAAGCAAGCCAATTGTGTGCATCAGGGTTGATTTACCACTACCTGATTGACCGATGATTGCCATCATTTCACCGCGTCTAATCTGCAACGACACGCCACGCAAAGCGTGAACTTCAACGTCATCGCTAATTTGGTAGACCTTTTCAACGTCGCGAACCTCAAGGACAACCTCGCCCTCGCTGCCAAAGTGGCCATCAGAGCCCCGCAGGTGTTCATCTACCTGCTGAAAGTTATCATCACTTGTCGCGTGATTATGGTTGTGAAGTAGTTCCATGTTCTCACTAACTATTAGAATTTGGGTAAGGCTTAGTGCCTGACACTATTTAGCTACTGCACTAGTTACGGCACAGGCGTAACAGTCATGCCATCTTCAAGGGGCACCGGGGCACCACCTGCCATAGCAACAACAACGCCTTCTTCAATACCTTCAATAACCTCTACAACGAACTCTGTACTTGCACCAACCGTAACAGGCGTTCTGACCAGCTGGCTGTCATCATCAATCAAGTAAACAAAGTCTTCGCCAGCTTCACTAAACCAAGCATCGATTGGAATCGTCAGCACATTTTCCTGTGTTTCAATCTCAATGGTCGTGTCGCCCCTCATGCCAATACGTACATCTGGCACCTCTTCAGCAAAGGATAGCTCTACCTCAAAAACAGTACCGCCTGTTAGTGTAGGCATAGCAAGTTTGCTGATACTTCTTACTTCTGCGTCAAAGGTGCGACCGCTATAAGCTGATAGAGTTACGTCTGCGCGCTGTCCTTCAGCAATTCTACGAACATCAACTTCATCAACTTCTGCTGTAAAGCTAAAGGTATCTTCATCAACAATCGTGAATAGTGGTGAACCTGGAGTAACGGCCGATCCCTGCATAAGCTCTGCACCACTAATAGGAGTAATGCCTGTACCCATAGCTGCCGCACTTGCCGCAGTTGGGGCAAACAGCACCATGCCGTCTTTTGGTGCACGGATAATGCTTGCTTCTACTGCAGTTTCTGCTAAGGCAACTGCATCTTCAGCTGCAGTAACACCAGAACGGGCAGCAGCAATCGCTGACTCTGTTTCACCAGCACGGGCTTGATCAATGCCTGCATCTGCCGCTTCAACACCAGCACGGGCTTGATCAACACCGGCGCGTGCCTGGGCAATGCCTGCATCAGCTTGCGTAACACCAGAACGAGCCTGGGTTACTCCTGCACGGGCTTGGCCTAGATGGTCTTCCAGGTCAACTACCAGCATCTGCAAATCTACAAAATCCTCAGAGTTTGAGGCGTTAAGGCCTGCCGCGCTCATCTCAGCTATCAAAGAATTCACAGTCGAGATCTCTTGTTCTAAGGCTCTTTCGGAAGCTATCGCACTATCTAGCCCTGCCTGAGCAGCATCACGCGCAGCATTTGCAGCAGTTACCCCAGCATTTGCAGCAGTTACCCCAGCATTTGCTTGACTACGTCCTGCGTTTGCCTGGCTACGTCCTGCGTTTGCCTGTCTCTGAGCTGACTCTGCCTGCGATAAGCCACTTCTAGCCGAAGCGAGTCCTGACTGTGCCTGGCTTAGTTGAGCCATGTTCGCAGCACCATCAAGGGTCGCCAGAATGTCTCCCTCTTGAACCATGTCACCCTCAGAAACACGAACAGACTCAACAAGTCCCTGTGTCTCTGGGTAAACGTCACGGCTGGTTCCTGGAGTAACGGCGCCTGTCGCAAATACAGTAATCGCTATATCGTTGTTCTCTGCTTCCGCTGTCTCGACAGCGACACCAAGACCCTGCAGTGCAAGGAAGCCACCCACAATGCCTAATGCAAGCACGACAACAATCACTATCCAGATAATGCGCTTCTTATTGCCGCGCTTCTTCTTATCTTTGCCGTTTGTTGTTGTTTTTGGCTTAAGCGAGGTACTTCTTGCCGGGGACTTAGTCGATTTTTTAGCTGGTGTAACAGCCTTTGCTGTTTCCATAGCTGCGCCCTTGTCTTTGGCCTCTGTCTTTGGCGTGTCCTTTTTCACCACAACATCCTTATCTATTGCTCGTATCAATTCTCTTGTCGCAGCTTGCCTGCTGCAAACGTTCGCTCCATCATAAAAGTGCTGCCTCAAACAAAACTATACATCGGCTACACTTTTATCCCATATAGTGTAACATTGGTTTATCGTAGTGCAAGAATTTTCTCAGCAACGCGCATACGAATCAAAAATACCTGCACCTGCGGCATCTGTATTATCAGCTTAATACAGTGCCCTGTCAAGCAAATTTTAGTGCTATTATGATTCGCATGGCAAGCACACGCAGCATATTCGATATTATTGGACCTGTTATGGTGGGTCCGTCTAGTAGTCACACTGCTGGTGCAGTTAGGTTGGGCGCACTGGCCCGCGCAATTTTCGGGGAACAGCCCGCAGTTGCCCGCATTGGTCTTTACGGATCCTTTGCAGACACAGGTGTTGGACACGGAACTATGGTTGCGCTGGTTGCAGGTCTGCTGGGGCTAAAGGTCGACGACCCCCGCATCCCTGACTCTTATGAGCTAGCCAAAAGCATGGGGCTTGATTTCTCTTTTGAAGAAGCCCATTTTGATGAAGCCCATCCCAACACTGCCGTATTTAACCTAGAATATCCAGAACGTGACAAGCAATTCTATATAGTTGGATCTTCTATTGGGGGTGGCAACGTTGTCATTACCCAGATTGGCGATTACGAAGTAGAGGCTACGGGGGATTTGCCGGTAATAGTCGTTTCTCAATCAGATCAGCCAGGAGTCATTAGCGCCGTCACAGGACTCATCGCTGCAGCAGGAATCAATGTTGCCAGCATGAAGTTGTCACGCAAGCGCAGAGGGGCCGACGCACTCATGCTACTAGAGTGCGATACCCAGCCAGACAAAAGTATCATCAATGAACTAAAGACCATACCGCAAGTCCATAAGGTCCGCGTTATTCCTGTTGTATAGAAGCAAAAGTACGTACTTGACCTTAAGAAATCACCGTGTGGCTAAATCGACCTACAGATAAGACAAAGGAGCCCCAACCGTGCCCTACTCTTCCTTTTCAACCCTACTAGAAGATGCTCGCCGCGACAGCCTGACACTGGCGGAGTGTATCCAAAATCGTGAAGCTCTTGACAGCGATATCGATGTTGCTGAAGTGCGTGCTCAACTAGCAGAGGCGCTACAAATCATGCGCGAAGCCATTCTTCAAGGATCAAAGGCTGATATTTCGTCGCGCACAGGTCTTACAGGGGGCGACGCTGCAAAGCTATTTGAGTCAGTGAACTCTTTCGAGGCCATCAATGTCTTAGGCCCGCGCTTTACCCATATCCTTGCAGCTTCCATGGCAACAGTAGAGCTCAATGCCGCTATGGGGCGTATAGTTGCAGCACCCACAGCAGGAGCATCGGGTGTCTTGCCAGGGATTTTTCTAACCCTTGATCGTGACCACAGCCTAGGTGATGAAGCCCTAATCAACGGGCTTCTTGTGGCAGGTGCAATAGGAGCCTGCTTCGCCGCACAAGCTACTCTGTCGGGTGCCGCAGGAGGTTGTCAGGCAGAGGTAGGAACTGCAGCTGCCATGACAGCTGCTGCTGTAGCCTATATGCTAGGTGTCGAAAACGGTGCCTACGCAGATAGGGATGACACCCCCAAATGGGAGAATCTTCACGAAACTGTCGGGCACGCAGCATCTTTCACCATGCAAGGACAGCTGGGGCTTGTCTGTGATCCTGTAGCTGGACTAGTAGAAGTACCCTGCATTGCTCGCAATGCTACGGGGGCTGCCGTGGCCTTGGCAGGTGCCCAAATGGCACTAGCAGGACTGAAGTTTCCAATACCTTTTGACGAGGTAGTGGATACGGCATCCCGTGTAGGAGCAGCCATTCCCCCATCGCTACGCGAAACTGCAAAGGGAGGGCTAGCCGTTACCCCTACTGCAAAACGCATCGCCTGCGAGTTGCAGTAAGATTCTGCGCAAACATCTCACTTATCTGTGGACGCAGTTAACCTTACGGAAGCTCAGCACATGAATAACCCAAATATACAAAATCCTTGTGATGTGTTCACTTTTTCTGATTACCTCTCTTTGATGAAGGAGCTGGGTCAGCCCGCCTTTAGAGCAAAGCAATTAGCACAGTGGCTTTGGGTGCATGAAGCAACAAATTATGACGAGATGTCCAACCTGCCTGCGGACTTACGTACACAACTAGTAAAAGCCGCACCCCTTAAGCGGGCATCTGTGCGAAAAGTACAGCACTCAAAAGACGGCACGCGCAAATATTTGCTGTGCTTTGCAGACGGGGTCTGTGTTGAAGCAGTTGGCTTGCCTTCTAATATACCCTCCAGCAATGTTGATGACGTAAAGCCAAAACAACGTCAGCGGCTAAGTGTATGTGTCTCATCACAAGCAGGATGTTCACTAGGCTGCACCTTTTGTGCAACAGGCCAGGGTGGGCTCGTGCGCAATTTATTGCCAGGTGAGATCGCAGAACAGGTGCGCATTGTTGCCGCAGATTTTGGCATTCGTGCAAGCAGCATCGTAATTATGGGACAGGGGGAGCCTTTCCAAAACTACGATGCTGTATTGGCTGGACTACGTATACTCAATACAGGTACAGACGATGGGGGCTTTGGCATAGGGGCACGCCATATCACTATCTCGACCGCAGGAATCATTAAGGGCATTGATACCCTGGCTACAGAACCTGAGCAGTTCACCCTGGCGGTATCATTGCACTCTGCTGTACAGACCACACGCGACAAGATAATGCCTGGACTACGCGGGCAAAGCCTTGAAAAACTGCGTACGGCACTCGTGGACTACTATAAGCAGACAGGCCGTAGACCCAGCCTTGAATACGCGCTGATTGATGAGGTCAATGTCAATATAGTCGAAATTACAGCACTTAAGGACTTCGCACAAACAACCAAGGCTCACGTTAATCTAATCCCGCTCAATACAACAAGTTCAAACCTCGAATCTGCATCCCAGCTCAAGACAACTCAAATTGCAAAAGAGTTGCGTGACGCAGGGATCAATGTCACTATTCGTAAAGAACGCGGATCTGACATAGCTGCTGCCTGCGGCCAATTAACTCAAGAAAAGAGGGGTTAGGTAAACAGGGCAGAAGTAACGCCTTTAGTCCCATCTCCCTCCAAAAAAGAAAGAAGACCCAACCAATATATGGCTAGGTCTCCCAAGGCAAAAGAAGCTCAAGAAAGTCTTTAAGATAGCATCTTTTTGCTCTAAGAGATGTGAGGTAGACTCTCTTAAAACAAGACACTCCTTAAATGTAAGTGACTTACTTAGATACTTCTTCTTTAGCACAAAAACTAGTTTCTTATGGCCTATAAGTTCACCCTAGCTTTTGTGCCTCCCTATTTTCAAGCTAACCTTATACGCGTGTGCAGGCGCACAAGATTAGCTAAAAGGGACACATGAAATCTACGTACCAGCAACTACTGTAGCTACCTGCCTGTCTCTCTCATTTCTCTTATCAATATAGATAAGAGCTAAGGTGAAGAAAACAATAACAGCACTTACTACCATGGCGATTAACATCCCTAATGGATCTGCATAGTCTCCAGTTTTAGGTCCTGGT
>Ga0123355_10003267_pt1 | contig 23166 bp, 14 predicted proteins | sample TergutEmb28metaG_3_FD_89872 | JGI IMG/M metagenome (GOLD analysis project Ga0123355, IMG submission 89872) | Embiratermes neotenicus P1 segment gut microbial communities from Petit-Saut dam, French Guiana - Emb289 P1 | ecosystem: Host-associated > Arthropoda: Insects > Digestive system > Gut ... | reverse complement strand
GGTTGGTGGTGATGGTGTTGGTGGTGGTGGTGGTGGTAGTGGTGTTGGTGGTGGTGGTTGGTGGTGTTGGTGGTGGTGGTGGTGTTGGTGGTGGTGGTGGTGGTGGTGGTGTTGTTGGTGGTGGTGGTAGTGGTGTTGGTGGTTGGTGGTGGTGGTGGTTGGTGGTGGTGGTGGTGGTGGTAGTTCCGTCACGAAACTGCAACTTGTCGCAACCCAAACAATCCGTCAAACTGACATTGCCGCATCACTAGACATTTGGGTCACAAACACACTTTCTTTCCAAATGGTGTGTCCACAAATAAAGTTGCTTCTCGTTATAGTTTCGTAAAAACAAAACATTCCTAACTGCTGGTATGTTGATGATGGGTCAGGCTGTTTCTGTCTGCCGTAAAACTATATCGGCGGGCTACGACAAATTGCTCTTTCATCAGCCAATTCATATTGTTGTTGCTGTTGATTTGCTGTTGATGTTGTTGTTGTTGTTGTCGTCGTCGTCGTCGTCGTCGTCGTCGTCGTCGTCGTCGTGTGGACGGGATTTATAGAGTTGTTTTGGTGTATTCCTGTGCACTCACAAATAGTACTCTTGCACGTTCACATCTCCGGTGGGAAGCAGTACCAAATACCGTTACGTCAAATGTAGGCCGCTGCAGATGGGAACTTGGCATTACCGTCAGCGGCAGTGCCATTGACGGAATGCGCAGCGGTGTGCAGGGCATACTGACAGCGAGAGGTGAGGAAGGTACATCAAACTGCGCCGTTGTGCCTGTTCACAGTTTAACAACTTCTGTAGCTGTAATGCTGTCAGTATCCGTCGAGTATTGCTTGGTTTTTATTGCGTCACTCCGCGCAGTATTATGGCACTGCCGTCCTACAAACTGTGATGCATTATGAACCTATCGTTTGTCACCTGAATCTGTAGCAGCTTGTTATGTGAGTAGCCAGTGGCGTGCAGCCAGTTCTGATTGACCATCTGCGTTTATCGTCCTTGTGCGATGGTTGTGAATACGTGATGGCCTCTCAGTACCCTGTAGAATTTCCGTGTTGGTTTTAAATAATTGACTCGGGCTAGACTGACATTTTACTCATAGGTTTTAAACATTTTAGGGCCAGTTTCGTGCACAAATGTTTGTGTGACCTTGACTTCACCCATGTTACAATTTAAGATCTCAGTAGGCCTATTATGGAACCTGACACTCTCTAGCTCGGCAGAAATTGACCTGGTTTGGAGAAAGAAGTGGTTGAGCCTACTGCTGCCTCTACTTTCAAGATGGAGGCCGCCGTTCCTAAACGTCCGTAGATTTCTGTCAGGCTGCTATAAGGCAGTGAGCACTGGCTGTTCACAGTTTACCGGCACGGGTCTGAGGTGCAACATGAAGGTAAAGTTGTCCCTCTGCTCTCCATAAGCGCTTGTAGGGAAAGTGGAGGTAGACATCCACTCATTGTTATCCAAGACAATGGATGGAGGTCACTGGTTGGCTTCACGCCCCGGCCACTTTAACAACAGGGTAAGAGCCGCCGCTCCCCCTTGTCACATGTGTTGGAGGAAGTGTGAATTCTTCTGATTGAGGCTTCAAACGTCTGTTTTGTTGTGGTTTACGTCAGTAGAAGTAATAAACAAAGCCACTGTTGATTCAGTGCAGAACTTAACTTGGTTTATCGTAGCACCTGGTGCTGGCCCCTAGTGCTACACCTCAAGAAACACCATAGCGGTGCACACACCACCTTTAGATACCGTTTAAAAAATTTGTAACATGTTTCGATCAACACAGAACTACCGTCCTCAGGGAAGGGATGCACAGGTACCGGTAGCCAGGCCGTCCGGGCGTCGACGTGTAATGTGGTGACGCCTAATACTTTTGGGCGCTCAGTATGAAACCTGCTGCATTTGACGCTTCTGGCTCTTAGAATTTTGAGGGGTCTCCACATTTTTCAGAAAATTTGTGAACTGCTTAGGGAGGTGTTTACAGTTCCGAAAGTTGTACTGCCATGGGTTGCATAACTTTATACTGTAAAGGGCAGAGTGTCACATCGAGATGTGATTTGTACAGTCTACATGGAATTCTAATGAAAATGATATTTGTGTACATCCATATTGCAAGAAAACACATTTGTCTCCACCTGTTATCATTTATCTCGGACATTTAAAAAAATGTGTGTCGTTGTTGTTATTTCGGCTTGTTGTTGAACATTCGCAATACGTTTTTGACGTTTTACTGTCAGGTTTCTTTGTTTGTGTATATTCTCCTTTATGCTGTACGCATGCTTTATCCTGCTTATCGCAGTTACGTACTTAATTGCCCAGCGATATTAATGGCTAACTACAGTCAGTGGTGCTACAAAATGAACCGTGCAGTAGCTGCCGGTCTGGCAGACTGCTGTTAGGTGGAGCTGTGCAAGTGACACTGTGCAGCGCTATGAGAAACAAGTAAGGAATTGTTGCAGCAGAATTTCTCCTACGAAATATTTAAACTTGGACACTTCTGTGGATAAGTAGGATAGAACATAGAATTTGCTGATCCGTGTAACTAAAAACGGCCGTTGTACCCGCGTCTTGTTTCGAGACGTCAGAATGTCCCGCTGTTCGTTGTACAGGTGTACTACAGGGCGTATCTTCAAACGTATTGAACACGTGAAGTATCGTGTTTAGTAAAACGCACAGTTTTCATGGAAGAATTTTACTTAACGTTGTTTTTGTAACATATGCAGTTGCGCATTCGATTTGTATGATGTCGATACCTAGACACGTTAGGCAACAAGCATTATGAAATATGTATTTGTTTCTATTATTAACCATTTAAAGCTCGGTGGTCTCTTTATGTACCACCAGTTTAACATTCGCAATTCTACGTTCTGCCCGCACAGTGCATTTATGTGTTTTGTGTGGATCTGAGAACAAACAGCGATTATTTCCCTATACAACATTAACTGACTGGTTTTTATAACCGAGAAGGAAAGTGTTTACTGCGCGGTACGGATTGAGTCTCTAAATATGGTGGAAGTCAATTTACGTCTTCAAAGCACTCATCATTTATTTTTGACTTAGAAGAATATAATGTGGATCCGTTAAAGTGTTTCTCAGTGCCACCTGCTCTGTTGCGACAATCCAGTAGTGTGTTGACCAGAGCTTCTGCAACGAGGTTAAAGGACCAGGCCCAGAAGTCCCCGTTCAGTCAGCTTGTCCCCTTGGGAAGACGTTCCGTCGTCATCCTTTTCCAGGACGACCCTTGCCTTGCGCCTTTGGGGGCCCCCTCCCTATGAATACAATATTTCATTAGTATGCGGGCGGACCGTTCCGTCTCTTCTGCAGCGCACGTATGCGAAAGGGCAGGGAGTTGTATGTGAAGAGGAATAAATCTCGGCGAGAGAGTTTCTTGTCGGGCAGGCCAGCCGTCAGACCCTGCAGCCTGCTGATCCTGTTGACCAGCGCGGCGGAGCGCAGCAACGAGGAAGGAACGACCCCCACGGGTCAGATTTCCGTTGTCGCTACTTCTCGTTGCTAACAGTGATGATGATTATTATGATGATGATGATACAGTCCCATGTGGGATATATGCAACAATGGGAAAATGACATTAGATGCAGCGCGTATATAAAATATGAGATTAAGCTGCAGTTTTCATGTAGCTTACATATGTAACATTTCCCTAAAGATACATATTTTTAGAAAGGGACCTGGGGGATGTTTGTGATTGCATTGAAACTGAGAAAGTTCTTACAGGGAATTGCACGGTACTGTAAGCTACTAACAGTTTGCTAAGAATATGTCAGGAGTCTAAAGAAGTTCATTAAAGATTTTTGTAACAGGATACAGTAAGAAGTATCACAGGATTTGAATGTGATAAAAGGATAAAGTCACTTTGGACGAGAAGCCGTATAATACATGATAATATTAAAGTGGCGACTTTGTCTTTTGCATTAAAGGAAGGATGTTGGAGAGTGGGGTGCTGAGGAGTTTGTTTCGGCCAGAGTCGGAGGAGTGACAATGCACGGTGACGAGCTGCGTGATTTGACGTCCTCTCCAAATAACATTCGGGATACACATAATGCTGGGATATTGTTCTGGCTGGGCAACTGGAATTTCTTAAGGTTCTGCTGTATGGAGATGGTTACGTCAACAGGATTTAATCTTAAACGTTTGCTGCTAGTTTCTTACCTTAAAATTGAGTGACTGTCGTAACATGAAGCTGTGCAGTCACACAGTCACACAGTTCAGGCAGTTCCCGATACACTGTATCGCCATCGTTCTGTACGTAGACTTGTACTGTTTCCGTCAGCTCGTTTCGTGTAAATGATTATAAACTAGACGTACTGTCTGTTGTCATTTCGCAGGCTCCTGTAAAGTGGACAGCCAGTCACAATCGTGTAGTTTGCTTATTTTCTGTGCTGTCACAGAACTTCAAATTACAAAATCATCCGGAAGGTTTATTATGAATTTGTATCTTTAGTTTTCTCAGTGACACATACATACAGTCTTATGCTTCAGGAATTAATCATTCCAAGGCATTTTATAAAACTGCACAGTTGCGCTTTCGTACTTAACGTAAGTTTCTTAATAACAGCTACGAGATCTGCCCGTGGCAATGACGAAGGAATCGAAAATCTAAAGGCAGGCCTTGAAGTGTAAGAATAATTTCAGGATACAGTTATGTGGACGAAAGATTCAAGTTTAGAGACTTTTGATAAAAAGTGACTAAGTTGCCCTTATTCATTGAGTAATGTCGTCGAGGGTTCAGGTCTTCTGAGAGGCCTGAAAACATGCAGTGCCTTCAGCTGCAAGGGTCTGAAGGGTCGGAGAAGAAAGTCTGCACGATGAAACATTAGAATATTCCAGTTCCAGAAGTTACGACTTTGCTGAAGAATCTTGGAAATGCTGCGTATGACGTTTGGCAAACAGCGGAGATTAACCTAATGGAAAGCGACACGTATTAGCGGATTTGACTCGGAATAGAGGGCATCATTTGTGGCACGTTCACCCTGTTACTGGTCCTGCAAAGCTTGTCCGTACATTAAAGACAGTTACACAGTCGATCGTGCTCATTTGTAATGTTGAGGTTGGCAACTGTTTCTTCGGCCTCAGCCCGTACGTTGCAGTGAATAGCCTGTTAAGTGGAAACTGTGCATAAGATCTGATGTCTGGCAGTGACTTGCCGTACTTATGGTGAGTGCGGTATTGAAGTTTGACTCCAGGACATACAGGACAGTCCACTAATCTAGGAACGATAGCCTAACATCCGGCCGACCTCCCGTTTCCCCGCTTTCCTGTCTGTCTGCCCTGCCGTTTACATTCCCAAGCAGCTAACACCCACCCTCGGCGAACATTTTTATCCATATTCAATTCCATCTCGCAGCAAAAGTTTTTGGCAGCTTGGTGTGGTGGTAAAGCTGACTGTGATAGTGATGGTGGTGGTGGTGATTCTCCACTGGGGATGGGAAAGAGGAAAGGTTTGGAAAGGAGATGGAAAAAGAAATAGGAGGGTTTGGGGTTTGATATGGGATTCTGTCAGACTAAGAATTGAAACCCAGACAAGACGTGAAGTTCAGGATTCTTTTAGGTTTTAAGAGTTTTAGGAGCGTGCCGCTGAACAAGACCAGCCAGATAAAGTTCGGAGCTCAGTGATACTGAACGTTTTAATGCGAATCGTAAAAACGTAGGATGTTTCCATTTATGTATGATGCAGCAATAAGGGCAGTCTTGTTTGCTGCACAAGTAGCAACGTACAGGGCGTCATTCCGCTTGACCTCGAAAATGAAGACTCTACGACCTTTCGAAACGTCGGGAACTCTTTATCCAGCGGTGTAGCGTAACTTGACAGAAGTCTTCAATCTTCAGCAGCACAGCTTTGAGAACCTCCAATCTCGCAATGCCTATCCGTTCTGTCTGAACCCCGGCAAGCCTACCCTTCATTGCGGAACTGCCAGACGTCAGGTTTGACGTTTTCACGGCGGTGGGTAATAAGACTGTCTTAAGGCAAATAAGTCCTCTGTGATGTGGTGACGTGTGTGTTGACAGAGAGTTACCGGAGGTTCGGGGAAAGCTGATGTCTCGATCTGCAGGGCTCAAATTGACTTAGGACATTTCCATCTACCACACTGCACGAATTTTTCATCCCCTAAGTCCCTTATGTTACTGATGTGTTCTGCAGACTAGCCGTGAAGCCATGACTGCTTGACGAATGAAAGCCTGCTCGTTTAGTTAGAACTGTGTTAATTGGGCTAGTAATGCGAATTTCTTTCTATGCTTACTTAATTCGCCATTAAGGGGTATGTTTATATTTATGTTTATTATGCATGTTTATATTTTACATCTATTTAATTTTTTAAGTGGGTTCCCAAAATTGCGACAAACGAACTTTAGCTTCGTTATTTATATCCGTTTGCCTGTATATACGATCTTCCTTCTGTCCGTCCGCATGGAACATCTCCCACCGGACGGATTTTCTTGAAAATTTGATGTTTGGGAAGTTTTCGAACAATATGTCGAGAAAATTCAAGCTTCCTTAAAATCTGACAATATTGACAGGCGCTTTACATGAATACGTTTGTACATTTAAGGTAATGTCTCGCTGAATTCGTCTTAGAATGAGAAATGTTACGGGCGGGAATTTTAGGGAAAAAATACATTATATTCAGGTTTTTTTTCGAAAATTGTGCTGTTTGTGAGATAAAACGGAAAAATGTCGTAGAGCCGGACGGACCACAGATGACAAAATGGCACATGCGCATTGCGTGCTCGATAGCTAAGATTACAAACATTTCACTGTTATTAACATATATTTTGTACGAATGTCGCAAAGTAATTAATTAACTGAAACAAGCATTTTCTTTGATATGCTTCCACAGTTGCTGTCTGCAGCTGTCTGTTCTAATAAGAACAGCATGATACAAAAGGGTCTCACTTTAATAAGCTTTACTGCTCTTCGTTTCATTCTGCCTGTCCGTACTTTTTAAGAACTCTCGAGTCGCGTGCTGGAAAGAAATAAAAATTCCGAAATTTTTTGACGTACGCATCTCGCCTTATCTCTTGCATCATAATAGAGTTATTTCGTCTGAGAAGGCAATGTCATGCTTAAAAGTAATACAAGTGACGTAAGTCACGCCCCGGTCTTTCCTATTACAAGACATGATGGCTACTTCGCTTCATTTCCCCAAATAAAAGCAGGTTTTAAATTACGCAATATATAATATGCAATATTCCCACGGTCGCTATTGCAGTGAATTGGTTCTGTCGTACAGTCCTTTTTGAAACCTGTTCTTTCTGTGTCTCACCAGATGGCAGTTATGTGCGGAATTACGTCAGGTCTACCAACCACATTGCGTGACAAAAAGTAATCACATCCCGTCAGCTGCATAATAAAATTTCAAAATTCTGTTGATTCCTAAAACCAGTCTGGCTGTCTGGTATAAACAAATGTGAAACTGCATGTAGTTTAAACCTAATGTTTTAAGTCACGTGATATGGAAGAGAAGGAATTATGAGTTATTTTGTGGCAGAAGTGAACAGAATTTCTCTAAGTAAAAAAGATTAAAACCTTCAGAAATATAATTTTGCCTGTTGATTTATATGGGGTGAATAATGGAGCCTCACATTGAAGGAAGATAACATTGGCTTTAATTTAAAACTGTTTAATACAAGTGAAGCGTGTAGGAGGGTCATGTTTGTAAATAACACGTGATTGTATTGTGTGCGTACGTTGGCACGTGTGAGTAGTATTGGCCTTAAGTTGGCGGGGAAGGGAGGAGTGGCAGGGGACTGGAGAAAATTGCGTAATGAGGATATTCGTTATGTTGACTGCAATCACATGTAATTAATTTCATTGTGAGTTGCACTTGAGTGGCATTACATGTGGTTAATTTAAATTCCAACATTGAAATAAACAAGAAAACATTGTAGTGCTGTGTGATCTGTGTGATTGACACACAAAGCCGCACGAATAATGAAGCTGGTGTGTATTCAAAACAAGTGATGTTGTTCAAACAAAAATATCAGCTTTATTTAAGCATGGCCGATCATTTAATGTACTTTATTTTAGCACCATAACAGCTAATTTAATTCGTCGACTTTATTTTCGTTTTTACTTACTTTTCAATTAATTGGGGGAATTATTTCACAGTCTGTTTAATGATATGGCTGTGTGGGGACCTGCAGAACCGATGTAAATATAAAGCTATTATTCATAAGTTCATTCAATCTGCACAAGAGTATTGCCTATTAATGATGAAATATGGTTGTAACAATGGCCTGTGAAAAGCCCAGCACGATAGAAAAATATCACAGCTTGTATGTACACCATGCAGGAACATTACATCCGATTGTTATTTGCTGACAGCTACTGTATTGACTGTTAGGACATTAAATATTAAATTCTGTTTGTTTTTGCAACCCCTCTATACCCGCGAACCGCATGTTTGTCGACAAAATAAAATGATTGCAATGCACTAAGAATGGGGGTGGGTTTGAAACGACTGAGAGCAAGAGCGTAATATTTATTGTGTGAATAAATTTGTTATTATAATACAATTTGTGTTAATTTGTGACGTATTTTAAAATTTATTGCTTGCCGTGTGACGTCGGACAGCTCACAAAATATCAGGACCTGCCGTGTGCCCAATAGTGCACACTTATATTTATTTAGCCCTAATATTTTATTGTATCCCAAAATTATTACTTCCAGACAGCTGCCCACTTCCATGAAGCGAAGTACTTCTGAAGAATCTGCCACTCGGCCACCTGGTTGCGAAATTCCCCGTACTGTGGGTCACTGAACCTGAAGTTTTATGGCTTTCGCAATTGATAGGTTGCGCGAGGCTTTTGAAGTCAGGACGTCGCTGTTGTAGTTTGTTACGCGGCCAAGGCTGGTAGTTGGTTACCGACGTTTCGGAAATGCCTTCCCTTTCCACCTTCAAAAACCAAACAGTCCAACATGAATTATTTCTGCCAGCAGCATCATATTCCGTTTGTTCAAGACCCTCTGTGCTGCTCTTTCCCATCGATCTTTGTCCTAGGAATGTCAAACGATGATTTTGTTCATTTTTAGCGATCACAATTTCTTGGCATATTTAATTATTTCAAAATTACGTGAAGGAAAATTAAAGTGAAAGTGAATATTCGTAACATTTTTCGAAATCGGAGTGCTTTTAAGTGGGAAAGTAATTAAATTATGAAACTTTAGCGAACCCCTGACTGTAGGATCACACAGTGATTCATTTCAATTAATTTCTGTATTAATAGCAATAAGGCCAATTAACAGAGACAGCAGAGAATGCTTAAAAAACACAAACTACAAATGCAAGCATATACAAATAGATAATAAGAACAAACCACGTGTGTTGGGACTTGGTAGATGATGATGATGATGATGATGATGATGATAATAATAATAATAATAATAATAATAAAAGATCAGCGCTTGGAATAAAATGTAAAATAAATTATTCATACAATGGAAGCCGTGCACCGTCACATACAACTTCAGCGGACTATTCATACCCGCATAAGTATCTCATGCAGAGTACAAGAGATGTCAGCGGATTGGTTGACATCTCTGTGTACCGGGTAACAGCTTGTTGGACTGCAGGGAAAGACAGTAGCTGACTGCCGCTACATGTCACCAACTGAAGTACGTAATATTATAAAAGTATTACAAATTTGTGTAAGCTTCATTACCACCAAGGAAATAAGTGTTTGTGAATGTGACCTTATTACACGGCAGGGATTTGACGTCTGTGCCTGTGTAATGGCAGGTGCTTGTAATGATGGGTGTCAGTGCAAATGATGTCGTGGAATAACTGCAGACAGTATAAGAAACAGTCGCCACGTTGGACCAGACGTGCAGCACGTGACATGTGTTGGCTGGGTGACGTCACGCTTCATTGCAGTTATGACGTGGCGTCAGACACTGGCCAGACACTGAGTGACGTATCGCATGAGCAACACCTAATGTCCGTAGACGACGACGTTCGTTAAAAAGACTCTTGTGCCACTGTTACTGTGTGACGTACACATTTTTCCAAGGGAAATAATATTGTGCCTGCGTGCGTTAGTGTGTGTGTTTGTGTGTGTGTGTGCGTGTGCGTGCACGCGCGCGCGCTGTAAAATTCAAGAACGGAATTTAATAATGTAAGAGAACATTGTCTGAATAACTACTTTCTATTTTTTGTTGTTTCTGTTCGGAATGGACGCAGAAAAGAAAGTGATAACAAAGTAGAGGCTTACCTCTTTTTTTTTTTTAAAGTAAACGTCAGTAGACATGAACCGTATTGAAACAAACAGATGCAAACACGTTCGGGTTTGTTTTGTTGCCATGATCACGCGGGCTATTTGGTTTGATGGGGCACGAGATGAAAGCAAAAGCTTTATGGTTAATTCAGCTCCTATCTACAGAATTACTTCTCTTTCCGTAGACATTACATTACATTTTGCTACCATAATGGTGAGAGATATCCGCTGGTGGAACATCTCTGGGATCAGAGCATTGCGTTGTGAATGCTGCTGGTATTCATATTGCTATTATTAAAATGTGTTTGATTGATGTTAACCGGATGTACAAAGCGAGTCGCAGGAAGTACAGGGGACTGTTTCTGTAGCCGCACTGCGGGCGGCATAAACTCTTCAACAACGATGTCGTCCGCTCTACGGCGAGAAGTCCTGCAATAAATACATACTTTATTTATTTCGAAGTTTGCAAGTGGACAGTGTTCACTGCACAGTGTGTGGAACTGTTGGTGTGTCACATAACGGTTAAAAAAGTGTTCTTACTTTTGTCATCGCGTTGTGATTTTCACTGTCGTTTAGAGAAATAGCTCAGCCATCAGTCCAAACACGACTGTCAACTATATTCCAAATCATTTAGCTTCATGTTCCGATCCCAGTAATAATCATCGTCAGACGTTTGCATAAAAACTGTGTATTGAAGGCAGAAAGTGCATTTTCTGATATACATTTGATAAATGATATCTCATAATCTTCATATTTGCACCGTGTATCAATGATAATTAAACATTTTATTACCCAACTAATGCACAATATATAATATGCAGATACAACGGGTCAGAATATGCTGCTATAACACCGACCTCGTCCATGTCAACGGACACGATAGAATCATTCTTGTAATTTTTATCAAGGCACTGTACAAGTCTCCCTGATGATGGATCCTCTGTGACCCGAAACATGTTGGAGCACTTTTAAATATTTTATAATTTTAATTGTATATACATATTGTATATTGCGCCTTAGTTGGATAATAAAGTGTTTAATGATACCTCATAATTTACCACTTTTTGTTCCGCAGTAAATTGCCAAACAGACTGTCGGAACGTAGGTAGGACCATGCCGTACTGGAATTGGGTTTCAACTGTTTTGTTAGAGAGGTAAGAAACAGTAGCTACTGTAAAGATTTTAAACAAGTATAAGAGCCCCGGAACAAAATACAGTATGCACTTTTTACCTTAAACGTACAGTTCTTATGCAAAAGACTGATAATAATTATTATTCGGATCGAAACGTGTAGCTGAATGATTTGGAATGTAACTTATAGTTGTGTTTATTTAGACTGATGTGTGGGTTGTATTGAGCGGCGCTGCACAGTATGTCTGGGATATGTGGACACCACATTGCGTTTTGTCTCTTAGAAACAACGAATTGTCATGGTTTGGATAAATTTGAACGTTCTGTCTGTTGTTGCTGCTGCAGGAGTAGAGGGTATGTGGTGGACATAGACCGGCCGGGTTTGATAATTGTTGGGTGCCGGCGTTACTGCATGCTGTACAGTGTACAAGATATGTGGTGGACATAGGCCGGTCCTGCGACTTTACATTTACTTGTAATTAATTTTGAAACAATGCAATATTTTTAGACATTGTAAGGAATCTTTTAACGTAATTCTCTGTCCTGCTTAATGCATTACAACGGTTTTATATTGAACATTTCGTGTTTGCAGACAAACTTTGTAATATTAATTACTGTCATTATGTAGCAGTTTATTATTTGTACGTTAACAATTTTTTTACTTTAAATCATTAAAAAAGTCATGAAGTAATAAAGTGGTGTCACCACTCACTGTTTATTAACCAGCCCTTATGCACCACCCTGTATATACCAATCATATGTCAGTTTCTGCTCCGACGCCTTTCTATGTCTGCTAACACCACCATCACGCAGCTCAGTCTAACTGTAAATTCTTTACAAACATCAGATAATTATACGCACGTTTTGAACGTCAGGTATAAGATCGTATATTTTCAATCACAGATGTGCAACAAAATACGGTCTTATACCTGACGTTCAAAACGTGCGTGTAATTATCTGATGATTTGTAAAGAATTTACAGTTAGACTGAGCTGCGTGTTGGTGGTATCAGCAGACATAGAAAGGCGTCGGAACAGAAACTGACATATGATTGGTATATACAAGGTGCTAAACAAGTGGTTATACAGAACGTGATGAACGGTTCGTACGATGTTAAGATGGTGTTCCTAGTGGTTTTATTTTAATTGTTTTTCATTTTATTTAGAAAGCGATTTTGATTTTATCCACTATGACAAGATACTACAAACGCGTCCGTGCATATAAATACATGTAGAACTGATTGCTTAATTACGTAAATGAATTTAATTTACACACCAGAACGACTGCGAATACAATATTGTGTTTCATTTTCCTGAAAGTTAGAGGATGGAATTTCACTTAAATTATAATGCATAAACATTCTTGAGAGTGCCCATTTACGGTATTTCTGCAGACACACCGCAGAAACAGCTGATGTTCTATGTTTATTGTGCTGCTCTGTGTACAAGTACGAGTATTATTCGTAACAAAAACATTCGACAGGAAGGTAATTACACCCTTAATCGCGGGAGTCTGAAGAATAATTATTCATTTGACGATTCAGTTGTTCGGTGAACATCAGTGAGCATGTGGCCAGTGAATAAAACATTCACTTAGGGCACCAATCCTATGTTTTCTGCACCTGGAACAGTACCATGATCTGTGTGTGTTTGTGTGTGTGTGTGTGGTGTGTGTGTGTTTATGTGTGTGTTGTGTGTTTGTGTGTGTATGTTGTGTGTTGTGTGTGTGTTGTGTGTTTGTGTGTGTGTGTTGTGTGTGTCTTGTGTGTTGTGTGTTTGTGTGTGTTGTGTGTTTGTGAGTGTTGTGTGTTTGTGTGTTGTGTGTTTGTGTGTTGTGTGTGTGTGTTTGTGTGTTGTGTGTTTGTGTGTGTTGTGTGTTTGTGTGTTGTGTGTGTGTGTTTTGTGTGTTTGTGTGTTGTGTTTGTGTGTTGTGTGTGTTGTGTGTGTGTTTATGTGTGTGTTGTGTGTTTGTGTGTTGTGTGTGTGTGTTTGTGTGTTGTGTGTGTGTTGTGTGTTTATGTGTGTGTGTTGTGTGTTTGTGTGTGTTGTGTGTTTGTGTGTGTGTTGTGTGTGTGTTGTGTGTTTGTGTGTTGTGTGTGTGTGTTGTGTGTTTGTGTTTGTGTGTGTGTGGTGTGTGTGTGTGTGTTTATGTGTGTGTTGTGTGTTTGTGTGTTTATGTTGTGTGTTTGTGTGTTGTGTGTGTGTTGTGTGTTTGTGTGTGTTGTGTGTGTCTTGTGTGTTGTGTGTGTTGTGTGTTTGTGTGTGTTGTGTGTTTGTGAGTGTTGTGTGTTTGTGTGTTGTGTGTTTGTGTGTGTGTGTGTTGTGTGTTTGTTTGTGTGTGTGTGTTGTGTGTTTGTGTGTGTTTGTTTGTGTGTGTGTTGTGTGTTTGTGTGTGTTGTGTGTTTGTTTGTGTGTTGTGTGTTAGTTTGTGTGTTTTGTGTGTGTATTGTGTGTTTGTTTGTGTGTGTGTGTGTGTCCTGTGTAAGTTCGTTGTAATGCAGCAAGAACACCTGAACGTCACTGCTGCTGCAGGCATGTCAGTAAGTATTTTAGGGGAAAAAGTTGTTATATTGGCGAAACAGCGTCATCTTAAAGCATGATGGTTTGTGCGCTGTTCGTGACGGTCGTCCAGGCAGGCGGCGACAGCCCACAGAGGGAAATGCTTGATGTCCCTCGGTGTGTGTTGACGTGTAGAAACAAATTAGTTAAACGAACTGAGTTTTAAAAAGGGCAACGAAGTGTGTTTACTGCGCGGTACGTTTAGAATCTTTGAATGTTCTGTGGCTAATACCTCTGTTGGAAGGTCGGTTTATCTGTGCTATGTGCCACGACAGGGACACACCATACTCAGTGCCTCCTGTAATGGACAAAACCTGCTGAATTGAATATATTCCTTGGGACACTTCGCCATTACATATAGAATGGATGTGTGTAGAAAGTTCTGCCTTCCGTACGTTTGTTGTACTGTGTTGTTTGTGTGTTGTTGCATTACTGGCTTTGCAGAAGGGCTGTGTTCATCAAGCTAATCGTTTTCGAAGGGATTTACCTGTTTGCATCCCCGAACGATTAGCTGGACCCCAAAGGAACTTTGTTTAGGCTTCACGCATTACAGACAGTCCGGAGAAGCTGGCGATATTTAAAGGATTTACAAGCGGTGGTAAAAATGTTGTGCCTGTCCACGCCGTGAAGGCACGGGGGCGTGTAGGGGAGTAGGGCAATAGTTTCGCACATTGTTAAACTGAGCAGTGGACGGAGGTGAGCGGTAAATTTCACACCCGGGTTATTTACCTGGTAGAAAGAACCGTGTATATCCACTGAACAGGAGGTTGGATGGACCCCAGACGTTTCGGAGAGGAGAAAAACTTCTGCCAGTCCGTAGCTTAGTAGCAGCACTAATTGCGCTGCAGCTTGTATGACGTGCGCGACTGGTTGGACTGGACCACAGTGTCTTGAGTTTCAAGGGTCAAGCAGTCAAATTATTTTGGACTCCTGGATCCCTGAAGATGAAGTCGCTATAAGCCTTCGAAACGTCGGGAATCAGGCACGAAAAGACAGCGTCACATTCCGCAAGACTACCGTCCTCAGTTACGACATTGTACAGTGTTAAGTTGCGCAGTTGTGTTCGTCAACTGTCTGGCAAGTGTTCGTTCGTGACGTCGTCAGTAAATGGAAATAAATGAGTTATTGACACAAGCTGGTGAGTTGAGGAGAGGTGAGGAGAGGCTGCCCTGCTTCGCCAGAGACGGACGTGACGCTGACACGTCCATACTTGGTCGGAAAGGTAGCCTTGTGGTCAAGATGCACAGGGCACGTTCTGTCGCAGACACGCAGGTGCACGTAATTGCTCGTTTCAAACTTAAGCCTTCTGACACGCAATAGCAATGGGAGGGGAGGTGGCGCTTTCAAATGATGTATGACCTACCGTTCTTCTGATGTCGCGGTGTGTGGATCGGCGAACTGGTCGTCAAATTGTTCGTTCGTACATCAGTTTGTGTTTCTTCGTTTGGTTCACAAATTTTCATCCGCTCTTTTAAATGGACTATAATTAGGACTGTGCGGATTGTCCTGAGTGGCGATTTGTGGGGCGTTGCGCTGTTCAAGTGATTTCACTTGAGTTCTCGTCATCCGCCAATTTTGAAACCGAAGTTACAAACGGACGGACGGACGGACGGACGGACGGACGTGGTCTTCACATAAGGCTTGCTTTATTCGTAACGAACGCCTAAAATTTGCCGGAAGTTAAATTACTCCACATCATCTGTTCATGTTTTGTTTACATGTAAAATAACCACTGCCACCGTGTAACAACCCAATTGCAGTAAATAAATATTATTATTATTATTATCATCATCATCATCATCATCATCATCATCTGTATTTTGTATACGATATTAAGTGATATAAGATCCGACCGTACGGAATATTGCGCCGTGTCCACTTGCAGATTGTTACCGACGTTTCGGCCTACACATTTAAGGCTTAGAAATCCCTGCGATTAAACACGACGCCATGAAGGTGAATGTTGGAGTGGAGGTATAGAGCCAATTACTTTTACACTGGGCGTTATATGGGGCGGTCAACTTGACCCCCTTCCCTCCGGGCTGCCTAACGTTGGGGGAGGAGCCCCCCCCCCCGTTTTCCAGATAATTTTTGCTTACATTTTTGTGTACTTTCTCATTCCAGAGTACGTCGTTCTGTGTGGGTCGGGTATCAGGTATAGCTGTGAGGTAGGTCCACGTAGGGGTCTGCGTCATGGGGTCTGGGGGCCGTCTTCCGGGGTTAAAGTGGCCTTTTACAAAGCTGTAGGCTGTATGTGGTACTTTAGTTACATGTCTGTGTGGTCGTCCTCTTACAGGAACGATTCCAGGCGTTTGCTGGAAAATTAATTACAAAGACGCCTAAGACTTGTGTATCTCGGCCCATTCTGAGGGACAAGCTGTCGAGTGCGCGTTGCTCTGATATTGAAATTAAATATTTTAAACTGAAATTAAAAAATAATTAGTGTGTATTTGTGTTGCTGTAACGTTATTTTGACATACGGAGTGTGTCAGGCCCCTGGATTGGCCACAAGAATAGGAACACACACACACCCGCACACCAACCCACACACACACACACACACACACACACACACACACAAACATACACACATACACACACATACATACATACATAACATACATACATATATACACGCACACACGCACAAATTCATGCCAAACCGCCAACCAGCCAGACGGACGGACAGACAGTAGGACGTGCCTCACTCGACGCAGCTGTATGTACAGTTTTATTGTCCTTCCAGTGCTGCCTGTTTAAGGTAGAAGCTACCAATGTCAGACAATCCATATTACGCGTGTAAAGGAAGGCCTACAGAACGTTCGGTTCCGACTGCTGTCAACTTTGCTGTCGATGTTATTGCAGTCACCTTGTACTGTGTTGTGTTGTGTTGTGTTGTGTTGTGAATACTTGCGAAAATGTTATTAAATATGTTAAGATCGCACTTGAAGTTCTGTTCTTGCTTTTACGTTAAAAATGTGTGACATTTTGCTGCCCACATCGCCAGCTCGCTTGTGTGTGTGACATGTACTGGTGCAGCGTAACGTTCTGCGGCTTTGGTTGTGCCTGTCTTAGCATTAGTTATGTTCGGCGCCCTCCCCAAGGACCTGCACTTCTGCCAAATTGTGTTTTAATGCACGGTTTGATAGCTTCGCGTTATTGTTTAATTCGAGTTAAATTTGTGTTCTGGGGAGTTCATTGAAGTGTGTCCAGCGAACAGGCAGGCAGGCAGGCAGGCAGGCAGAGTGAGCCCTAGGGACTACCGTAAAAATGATCATCATCATCGTGGTGATCGTGGTGGTGACGAACGGATGTGTGAGATTGTACAGTATGTTGTTTATGTTCAAGAAATAATTTCAGATCGGTAACTGAAGGAACGAGGCCTTTCAAATGAAAACATTTCCAAGCTAATTTTATTTCAGCATATTGCCGCAAACAAAGTCCTGTTTGCTGTGGCTGCTGCTGACATCATTGTCTTCAAGACCGCCATTCGTCATAGGAGGCTTGTGCTGTCGTTAGGCTGTCGTAATGGGCTGTGGCAGTACAGCTGTGACACACATTCGGAGAGCATTAAACACAGCACAGCACACATACAGCAGAGGGGCGGCTAACTGGGAACAATAAAGGCAAGTTGGGGTTTGTGTTGAGGGAGTAAGATCGAGTTAGAATCAGCTTCAGAAGGAATTTGCCTGGTACAACATACTGCGTTGTATCACGTATTCATGCATCCCTGATTTAGGGACGTGGTGGAAGGGGGAACTCTCTCTCTCTCTCTCTCTCTCTATATATATATATATATATATATATATATCATACTCAGCCACCAAGAAAGAGTTGAGCTTTATAGTACCGTTTATTGTTGATAGGCCACACAATTGTGGCGAAGGAATGCCGTAACTTCTTCGTCTATTGTGTTGTTTATTTCTTGTCTCTCTTCGCCTTGCAGGTTCATCTTTGTCATCTCTCTCTCTCTCTCTCTCTCTCTCTCTCTGCCTCTCTCTGTGAGGTACAGGAAGGCCGGCACGACTATCAGTCATTATTTTCCGGAACATTTAGCACATACTTCAAAGTATTTCCTTTTCCCCTCGAAACTCCTTCAACTTAAGATCTGAAGTAAGTGGAAGGAAGAGGAAGGGAAGTTTGGGATCGGATTGTGGGGTAAAACTGGAAGATATAAGCTTATATAATACAGGGTGTGTGTGATTTATATGATCGTTATTGCATACTATCACACAGACAAACAGGAAGTGGTGTGGAGGGGAATCACGTAAGAGGCGGACGAATTATATGTGTTGGTTAAGAAACATTACATTATTTATACCATTTCTACATTTTATACGGTCTAATGTGAGGAAGTGTTTAGTGCAGGACGATACGAGTACACAGCGTGTCCATAAATGATGTTTGCAGCTGTACTGTCGTGTTGTTCGGGGCATGTATGTGGTACGCTTGATGTACTGCCGATTGGGACGGTGATCTAGAGGTGTTTCAGTGTGGCGTCTGTCTGGCAGTGCACGCAGCATTCCTGCACTTAGGTAAAGCTACGTTCGTCAGCAGGCCAATGGCAAGTGGCTTTCAGCCAGGAGAGGAGGCTTGATGACTCCACGTGTGCTGTGAATGACGGCAGCTTTGGTGTCAGTGCGGCAGGAAATCACCAAATCAACGGTAGATTGTTGGTTGATGCAAACGGCTTACGAACGGTGTTTGTATCTGTAGAGCAGAAAGTGCCAGCAGACTTTCCTGCCAACGAAGAAGGTTCTCACAACATGAAGCAGTCACTGTCGATCAGTCCGTAGTAATCGGCTAGTGTCGATTATCTCATAATTTGTGGTCCGTGAAAAACCTAGCGCAGTTGGCGGATGGACTTACTCGATACGTGACGGGGTAGGGGCCAGGCATTTGTGTTCTTTGTTCCACAAATCCGCTATCGCCGTTCCTGCACAAGTGACTCGCTTTTGGCCTTTTGTCTGACAGCTTCATCGGCCAAACACTAGCAATGATCTGTAGAGGACCGAATATGACCTGAATTACATTACGGCAGGTCTTGCTAAGTAGTCTTCATCTCTGTATATATATATATATATATATATATATATATATCGGTTACAGACTGCAGCAACTGCAGACTACAGGGAGAGCGAAACGGCAATAATCGGATTCGCATTTCCTCGAAAAGTGGCTATTGATGCTATTGGTCTGAAAATGGCCAAATTTTATGTCTGTTGAAGAATAAAAGACCAACTTGATGTCGCTTGCTATTTTATTTCACTTCTTATATGCTCAACATGTTTCGGACATTAATATATCCATAATCAAGAGTTCGATCCTATTCTGTTGAATTACCACATTGGTCGTATTGTTCTTGGTTCGATGTGTGTTGGAGTTTCGGTGTGGTTGGGTTGGAGTGGTATCCGTGTTGCAGGTATTCAACAGAATAGTCGCAAACTCCTGATGATGGATATATTAATGTCCGAAACATGTTGAGCACATAAGAAATGAAATAAAATAGCAAGTGACATCAAGTTGGTCTTTTATTCTGCAACTATCACAATGACGCACGGTACAATAAACATAAGATTTGTATGTTTGGGCTAGGATGTTTTAATATTATTTTTCCTGGCTTGAACTCTTTTTCAAGCATTGTAATCAGTAAAAGTGCCGTATCTGCAGCAAGACACTTGCGTGTAAACTGTGAAAGTAATGAAAGTTAGCTGTCTACCGCACTTTCACACGTACTGTATGTGTCAGTTTAGCTGAAGTGTGTCTTAAAATGGTATAAACTTTGATCGGTCTTACCAGTACGCATAGCTTTGCCACAGTTCTAACATCCTGTGCAAACGTGAACTGGCTCTTGTTACTGCTTCATACTCTTTGGGTGGCACAAAACATTCCCCTGTGATTAAGTTAATTACGAGGACTGGGTCGTGGAGGTAAGACTCCACAAGTTCCCATCTTTTTATCAGATGGAACTGAGTGATCATGTCCGAATTATGGCCGCCCTTTGCGCTTTTTCGCACTTAGTCATTACCTCACCACACTTGGAGCAAAGTAACCACGAAGTTGATACGACTTCTTGAAATGACATATTACCTAACAGCGGTTTAAACTTGGCATTTCGGTCATTTCGGTGTATGCGTGTGCGTGAGAAAGAGAGAGAGAGAGAGAGAGAGTACTTGGCATCGCTAGGTACCTAAGTCGACTGTATTTAATGCTTCATATGAAATTGTTAGCATGCCGAAATTTTTCATTAAGTTTCGGTGTAGTTACAGGGCAGTGTGATGAATAATTTGATAATGTGACAACAACCGTGTATATCTGGTAGCGACACTGGAAGCTAAGTTGGCAGTACCGTTCGTGGTAGGTGGCAGGTAGATAAACATAAACTGTGAACATGCTTATTATACTGATCTGCGCAACTATGTGGTTCCTTCAGACCTTCTCATCACCGAAGATGTGAATGCTCAGAAGAGAAGAGATGCCTGCAGTTTCATTTTTTTAATGACGCCAGGAGGTGGCGTTGTTTGAGAGGAGAACAGATGTTAGATATATTTCATACAGAGTGCCGTACAAAATATTTGGGTTGAAAGGTCAGTGTAGGGTAATCCTGACGAGAAGCTCGTAATATGGGCTTGTCATTCAATATTGGTAACACAGACAATGGGAATACTACAAGGAGTTTATGGTGAGACAAGAAATGCTTACCGAATTTTGGCGTGAAAACTTTATGGAGAGTATAAATACAATATCCTGGGAAAATATTTTGTAGGGTTTACGTTGTATCTGATGGAGAGATTTTGGTGTTAGCGGTGGTATACAGGGTTCTTGTTGTGTGTGACAGCTAAAGTTTGTCACGTCCGCTGCTACTCCGCCGCGCGTATGATCGGTGGTCTGAGTGAGCTGTGTGAGTACGGTATACGAGTCGACAGGAAGTGGCAGTAGTAGTTGTCAGATAAAGTAACGACGCGATAACTTCGTGGTGTGCTGACAGAGTGTCAGTTTGTCAGTCATTGCACATTGCGCTTGGAACCTCGATGTATCCTTCAGTAATGTTGAATTTAGGATATTTGATGCCTCATCTGAGTGGGTTGTTACTGGCGACAGTGGACATTTGCACCTAATTAGCACCGCACTGAATCAGTTTGGAGCTTTGTTTGAGAAGTGTTGACGCTCTCTTCCTTCCGGTACGTTCAGACGGCGCTGAGGGCTGCGTCAGGGCGGAAGGGGAGGCGCAGTAGGAAGAACGACACATTTTTGTTGACTGATGATTGCGAATTTTCTTGAGCCGGTGAACACGAATAGGAGAAGATAAATGAAGTCCATTACGAGTTCCTTTTTCTGTATCCTGGAATTAAGGAGAACCAGAAAGACTTCCAACTTTTGGACACGGTAGAGAAATTGGAGCTATACGTATCGTTGACACTTTTCCAGTTGAAAAAATTTCAATTCTGATCAAAGAAAAGGTGCTTTGGAATTAAGTCACCGAAGAAATGTTTTTCAGCATTTCCAAACATTGCACACAGTGTCAGATTATTGCAGTACCAAAGACGCTTTATGCGTAAAACTGTATTCTTGTGTCCGAGTGGATTTAAACTGTAGCATTTTGTTTCTGGAAACTGCAAAAACCTTGCAAAATTTAGGTTTTCACACCCCCCCCCCCGCTTCACAGAATGTAAGTATTCCGGGATATGACGTTGCGTTGTTGGATGAGTAGTGTCTGACGTTTCGAAGCAACCTCATGCTTTTCTCCTTTAATCATAAGGCGGTCCGAGAAGACTGTCTTTCCGTGACACATTATGTTCGCACGGTTCTGAACATCCGAATTCCGGAATATGAAGCCATGTAGTTTCTGAGATGAGTACTCACGTTTCGGAGGTACTTCTTGCTTCCCTTTTCATGGTACAATTTTCTGCCGTGAATAAAGTGGTAAGAAATCCTACGATACATTGATACCTACCTTCCTACCAAATTACAGTGCCTCACATTCCGTAAGACCATAATTTTTTGAAAAGATTTTTATCTGCCAAAATTGGTAGGGATGCGGGTTGATCATAATTCAGTTCCTTCCACCAACACCGCACAATTTTTCACGTATGTGCGAGACACACATTAATGCAGCCGGCGGACAGTCTTGACCTCTGACCTCAGGTACGTTTCAGGACTCGGCACGAAATAAAGCTTCACATTTCTTACAGGTGGATTAAATCGAATGCATACGAATATTCAATGCAATTTTAAATCATTTCTTGCAATGTACTGCCTCAGTTCATGAAAAACGTTTTCGTTAGATTTTTCTGAATTTAGAAGGGTGCAAATTGTAAACTGCGTGACTTGAGCAAGGCGTTCTTTGCTTGCAGTATGTCACACGGTTTTACATGGGTTCTGTAGGTGTAATTTGACACCCGTATGAATAGTGTGGCCTTCCATGCGCACATTTTCATCAACTTACGTATCCCAACAGAATTAAATGCACGTCTGATACGCCGATTTTCGCCTAGATCGGAGAGCAGAAGGAGAAAGTACGGATAAAAATTTGTTGTTGCCCCTAAATGAAGTATGGCTTTCACTGCGCCTGGTTTTGCGAAACCCTGACTCATTCAGTACAGTTCCGTGTGTATACGTAAGTGTTCTGTGCTGCTTTTCTTAATGGGGTGAGAACTGTGAAGTGACAATTTTATATAAGCCCTTAAGCAAAGTACGTCTCCACTAAACCGATTTCCCACGAAGCTTGCCGCTTCTCGTTCGATATACGTGGAGATCTTCCACACAGCACTTCACCAAAATCGGCCAAGGGATGTGGAAGTGCGGCAGAAGTCATCAGTTGTCACCCGACTGTGGACGAAAGTTGGCGCTTTTTGGATAATCTCTCGTGAAAAATTCCAGCACGGAATTTCATAAATATGTGACATATGTTCTGATTCTTGACACTAGGTTACAAACAAATGGACGGGCAAACGACGGGCGTCGTATTCACCAACAGAACTCCTGGTAACACTAAGATGGAGCAAGGCGTGTTTGTTCCTGGAACTTTGTCTTGCAGTGACATTAGTAGCAGTAAGTCACATTGGATTTGTATTGCATTCCACAGATACTTACTCCATGGTGCAGGGTCCTTCTTCAGAAGCTAACTGGTTTGCAGCCAGTCAAGAAATTCCCCGCATTTCACGGAACCCGAAGGTTCATTACCGCACTCACAAGCGCCCGCCACCTGTCTCTATCCTGGGCCAACCCAATCCAGTCCATATACCCACATCCCACCTCCTG
>Ga0123355_10003266_pt1 | contig 23169 bp, 16 predicted proteins | sample TergutEmb28metaG_3_FD_89872 | JGI IMG/M metagenome (GOLD analysis project Ga0123355, IMG submission 89872) | Embiratermes neotenicus P1 segment gut microbial communities from Petit-Saut dam, French Guiana - Emb289 P1 | ecosystem: Host-associated > Arthropoda: Insects > Digestive system > Gut ... | reverse complement strand
TTTGGCCTGTCCCCGATGGGATCGCTTTGCCAACGAGGATTGGGAGAAGATTCAGCTCACTACCAAGCCGGAGGAATACACGGATGAACGGAGTTGGCGGTGGTTTGTGAATCAATGCGCCCCTACGCTGAAATATCACATGGTGCTGGATATCATGCGGGACACGGATTATGTGAATGATGCCGTCCGTGGGGCGAAGTTGTCCAGTCGGCACAGGGCCATGCTCAAACAGTCCGGCATAGAGGCAAGTCAAGTGATTTTACCGGAGTTGTTATTGCCTCCGGGGACGGTGGAGGAATATGAGGTGGGTAGTTTTGACCAAATAGAGTGGCCGGATTTTAGAGGGGAGACATCACAATAGAGGACATAAAATTGAGGAGGAATCAAATGGAAAAAACGAAGTCCGATAACGTGAAAATCATAAACGGTGCACATATCCGGGTGAAAAGTGTGTTTGGTGAGATCCCGCTGGAAAAGGCAATGGGGAATCTAGTCCAACGGAGAATATCGGATAAAAAATCAACATAGGAATGCGTTGCCTTGTCAAGAGCAGGGTGGAGATTTGCGGAGCAAATACAACCCGACCTTGACAACAGGGCATGAGTAGAATGGGTGGAGGGGTTGGACAGCCATAGCTGGACATACCCCTTGACTGCCGATCACTACAAAAACCGACAACAAGTCATTGATATATTCACAGGTGTATGGTAGAATAAACCTGCGAAAATCATTGGCTTGTTGTTACTTCAGGAGGTAAAAAAATGAAGCAACAAATGAGCTACAATGTGGGGATTTATTGCCGCCTGTCACTAGACGATGGCAACGGCGGAACAAGTTCCAGTATTCAGACCCAAAAGGATATGCTCTCCAGGTATGTGCAGGATAATGGCTGGGTAGCTTTTGACTACTATGTGGACGATGGGTACACGGGTACGAATTTCAACCGCCCAGATTTTCAGCGGATGATCGAGGATATTGAGGCCGGGAAAATCGACATGGTGGTGGTCAAAGATTTATCGAGGTTGGGCAGAAATTATATCCAAACAGGCCAGTATACGGACATTTATTTTCCAGACCGAGGTGTGCGATTTGTGGCACTGAACGATGGGGTGGATTCCCTCAATGCAGACAATGATATAGCCCCATTCAAGAATATCCTCAACCAGATGTATGCCGCCGATATCTCAAAAAAGATGCGATCAGCGATTCGGGCGAAGCAACTGAAAGGTGACCTTGTAGGTGCTTTTGTGCCGATTGGGTATCAAAGAGACCCGAAGAATTGCAATCGGCTGATTGTCGAGGAAAGTGGTGCCGCAGTAGTCCGGCGTATTTTTGAGATGGCAAGGGCTGACAAGGGGAGTAGTACGATTTGTAAGGCCCTAGATGCTGACGGTGTTCCCACGCCACGCCAGCACTACAGATGGGTGAAACATGGGATTCCACCGAAACCGGCAAGATGGAACGCTGAAACGGTAATTGCCATACTTCGCAATAGGATGTACTTGGGCGATATGGTACAAGGAATTTACGATTGTCCGAGATTTCGGCGAACGACGCCGAAGCGCAAGCCGAAAGAGGAATGGATTATCACACCGGGAATGCACGAGCCGCTTGTGGACAAAGAGACATGGGAGTTCGTGCAAAAGCGGATAGATGCCCGACACAAGCCAACGAAAAGCAATATTATCCGGCTATTTTCCGGGTTCATCAAATGTGAGGACTGTGGCTGTACTTTGACTTATGCGAATGGCCGAGGAGGAGAGTTCTATTCTTGTAGCAAGTATCGACGATTCGGCAACACAGTATGCACAAGCCACTATATCCGCAAGGACGTGTTGGAACAAGTGGTTCTGGAAGATATCCGGAAATATTCAAAGCTGGCAAAACATGAAGTGGATAAACTAACCCAGCGGTTGCGTGAACAGGACGGCGAAAAAAGCGCAAGCCATATGAAGACATTGACTTCCTCATTGGCAAAACTGTCTGAACGCAATGAAGAATTAGGTCGCATTTTGAAACGTCTGTACGAGGATCGTGTCAATGGGCAAGTCCCAGATGATATGTTCAGCAAGTTCTTAGTGGACTACAAGCAAGAGCAATCAGACGTGCAGGCAAAGATCAGCGATACAGAGCAAAAAATCAAAGAAGTAACAGCAAATCAAAAAGATACCGATTCGTGGGTAGAGTTGATTCAAAAGTATACAAAGATCAGAAAATTGGACAGGGCGGCTCTGATTGAACTGGTGGACAAGATTGTCATTAGTGCGGTAAAAGAGGTTGACGGGCAGAAGATAACTGATGTTACGATTCATTACCGTTTCGTCGGTGCTGTAAGCTAAAACAATTAAATTAGAACAACAAGAGTAGTGGTTTTCGCAAGGCCACTACTCAAAGATTGATATTAGTCGTACTTTTAAGATGGTCTGATAACGGCACATTAAACTTAATCGTTCGGGATATTTTTGATACGGAAATTTACTACAATGAATTTTTGTTAGAAGATTTTTCAAGCGTAGCAAATCCGATAGACGCACTAATGCAAGTGAACTATTTAGGGGACGGCAGAGTAGAAGTTACATATAGGTCGGGGCGAAATTTTGCTGAAACAACGACTATTCTTGTGTTATAACCATCCGCTGTGCTGCAGTGGAAAAATAAAAGCGGGCTGTATCAGAACGAAAATTCTGCTACAGCCCTTTAAATTTGTGTTTCGGATTTACTCGCCTGCCAGCTCCGTGCTACGCAAAATACCACTGGGGATAACTCTTATAGTGAAACTGTCCCAGTTGCTCAAACTCGTGTATGCCGGATAAACTCAGCCCGTGGAGTTTTGTGTGGAGCGTCTCCGGCTCCATGTCCACCAGCGCCGCATCTACGAAGGGCTCTCCGTGCAGGATGGCGCCCAACACAGTGAGGTGGCAGTCGGCGATGTAGTGATAGCCCTCAAAGGCCGCAATGGGGATGGGGAGCGATGCGATGTCCGTATCAATCCGGCCTATGTGCTCTGTGGGGAACAGAGACCTGGGATCCAGCAGGATTTCGGGGGTTGCAGCGTTTTGTTGGCAATAGGCCTGATATCTTGCAAAGATCACGTCCGCCAGCATCTCCGGTGTGGCGTAGGTGGCGTCGATTACCAGGTTATAGTTGGAATAGTCCAGGTTGTCCACGCCGTAGATGTCTTGGAACCGCTCATTTTCCAGCTTGCCCCGCTGGATCAGCTTCCACTTGGCCTCCTCCACATCGGCGTAGACCTCTTCTTTGCCCCGGTCGCTGTTTACGACCCGAATAGCGGCCTCTAAGGGGTCCACGGTGACGAATACTTTGAAGGAGTTGACGGCAAAGTTCCACGCCATCCGGGAGTCGAACAGAATCGGCGTGTCAGCGTTTTCGATAGAGAGCCTGGTGGTGGCCTCGTCAATGGCGTGGTCGAGACTGATATCATCTGCCATGAGTTGGTTCATCTCCAACGTACTCACGTCCCGCTCCTTGGCGATCTCCCGTTGGATTGCGCCTGTGCTGTAGACCTGGAATCCGTGGCGATCCCCCAGTATCCGGCAAACCGTGGATTTGCCGCTGCCCAATCTGCCCGCAATGGAAATATGCATCTGTATCCCCTCCCTTTGAATCGAAAGTTGTAGGGGCGAACCGCATTCGCCCGCAATTTTCCGCCCCTAACCTCCTTTTCCAAAGGAGGTGGCAGGCCGCAAGGCCTGAGGTCGGATTATTCTCTGCGCCGCAGGACAAGGGCAATCCTCAGTCAGCTTCGCTGACAGCTCCTTTACGAAAGGAGCTATGAAAAACGGAGGCGCTATAAAAAAACGTTTACGCCCGTGTCTGGATTTCTGCTTTGATCTGCTCCAGGAATTGCTCCACAGACATGGCCCCCTGATCCCCGCCGGAGCGGGTGCGGACGGAGACTTGTCCGTTCTCCACTTCCCGATCCCCCAGCACCAACATGTAAGGGATTTTTTTCACTTGGGCCTCCCGGATTTTATAGCCGATTTTCTCGTTGCGGAAATCCGTCTCCGCTCGGACGCCATTTTGCTCTAAGGTCTCATAGACAACTTGTGCGGCCTCTCTCGCCCGGTCGGTGATGGGCAGAATCCGCACCTGCACGGGGGCCAGCCACGTGGGGAATGCCCCGGCGAAATGCTCAATGAGAATGCCGATAAACCGCTCAATGGAGCCGAACACCACCCGGTGGATCATCACGGGCCGGTGTTTCTCCCCGTCGGGGCCGATGTATTCCAGTTCAAACCGCTCCGGCAGTTGGAAATCCAGTTGGATCGTGCCGCACTGCCAGGTGCGGCCCAGGCAATCTTGCAGATGGAAGTCGATTTTCGGGCCGTAGAAGGCGCCGTCGCCCTCGTTGAGGATATAGTCTTTCCCCAGCTCCTCCAAGGCGTCCCGGAGGGCGTCTGTGGCCCGATCCCAATCGGCCTTCTCCCCCATGTGGTCTTCCGGCATGGTGGAGAGTTCAATGTGATAGGGGAATCCGAACAGGCCGTAGACCTCGTCGATGAGACTGACCACGTTTTTGATCTCATCTTTGATCTGATCCGGCGTCAAGAAGATGTGGGCGTCATCCTGGGTAAAGCAGCGCACCCGCATGAGACCGTGGAGGGCGCCGGACAGCTCGTGGCGGTGCACCAGCCCCAGCTCCCCCGTACGGAACGGGAGGTCCCGGTAGGAGCGGGGCTCGGATTCATAGATTAAAATACTGCCGGGGCAGTTCATGGGTTTGATGGCGAAATCCGCATCGTCCACCATAGTGGTGTACATGTTCTTCTCATAGTGGCCCCAGTGGCCGGATCGCTCCCACAGGTGGCGGGACAGGGCGATGGGCGTGCCGATCTCCTGATACCCGGCCCGGCGGTGGATTTCACGCCAGTAGTCGATGAGCTGGTTTTTCACTGTCGTCCCATTGGGCAAGAAAAAGGGGAAACCGGGGCCCTCGTCCCGGAGCATGAATAAATCTAATTCTTTGCCCAGCTTGCGGTGATCCCGCCGTTTGGCCTCTTCCAAGCGTTCCAGATAGGCGTCCAGCTCCGCTTTTTTCGGGAAACAGGTGCCGTAGATCCGCTGGAGCATTTTCTTACTGGAATCCCCCCGCCAATAGGCCCCCGTACAGTTGGTGAGCCGCAGGGCGTTGGCCTTGAGGCCCCCGGTACTGGGCAGATGCGGCCCGGCGCAGAGGTCGGTAAACTCGCCCTGTTTATAAAATGAGATGACCTCGCCCACGGGCAACTCTTCGATGAGTTCGACTTTATACGGATCGTCGGCGACCAGCTTTAACGCCTCGTCTCTGGACAGGGTGAAGCGCTGGATATCCAGTTTTTCCGACACGATCTTACCCATTTCCGCCTCGATTTTTTCTAAAATCTCCGGCGTAAAAACGGTCTCGCTGTCGAAGTCATAGTAAAACCCGTCTTTGATGGCGGGGCCGATGGCCAATTTCGTACCGGGATACAGCCGCAGAACCGCCTGGGCCAGGACGTGGGCGGCGGTATGGCGAAAGGCCAGCCGCCCCCCCTCGTCGTCAAAAGTGAGGATACTCAACGCCGCATCCTCTGTGAGGGGGGTGGAGATATCCACCACCGCTCCGTTGACCTCCGCCGCCAGGGCGTTTCTGGCTAAGCCCTGGGAGATCCCCTGGGCCACTTGAAAGCACGTGCTCCCCGCCTCGACCGAGAGTGTGCGCCCGTCTTTTAGTGTGAGTGTAATCATAGGTGTTCTCCTCTGCATATCTCTTACTCTATATTGTATCGTTTCGGCCTGTCTTTTGTCAAGGATTGTAACCCGGAATGTAGTATCGCAAATCCGCAACTGCTCCCTCGGCCGTAAACGTGTCATTCTTATTTGCGCTCATTGCAATACTGCTGAGCCTCTGGCCCCAATTAAGGCGTGATTGTCATTGTCATACATAAAGGTTGTCATGTTTTATTTGGGCTTGTTCGTATGTTGTAGATTTCAAAAATGCGAAACCCACTGGAAACACAGGGTTTCTAGTGGGTTTGGTCGAACAGGCGCAGCCATTCGTGAACTGAGGAACTCCTTTTCTTAGCACATGATTTTGCGTGGCAAGGTCTAGTGTGTTACGTTACGCTTACTTATCTCTACACAATGCTTTCGTATTATACGATGATATTCCCATTTGCATCTGCTGTTTTACCAATCGCAACAAGGCCTTCAATCAATCCGACAAGTGCCGGAATGAAAGTCCACATAAATACAATATATAAGATCCCCATGCCTACCTTCCCGGCGATGAACTTATGTACGCCAAGGCCACCAAGCAGACAGGCGCAAAGAATATAGGCGAGCTTATTTACAACTTTTCCCGCTTGTACATAGGTTGCTGCAACCGGCGGGGCAGTTACTTCCTGGGCTTGTGTTAGGTTAATGTTGATACCTCCGCCGTCCTGTGTTACAGGGCCACCACGGGTTGCTGTCTGCTTGTCCGCCAAAGTAACACGCACACTGTTTTCGCTGCGGAATACGTCTACAACGTCGCCTACACGCGGGACAAAAGATAAATCTGATGGCCTGACCTCCACCAGTGCTCCGTTATCTTCCCCGATTTCGACCTTGTCATCTGAAATAGAAAGAATTTTAGCCATAGTAACCCCTCCAAGATTTTTTTATTTACATTATATCGCTCTTCCTCCCATAATGCAACCTATAATTTTGCATTTTGTCGCTTTTAGATTGTTTATAGCTGGGTTGCCACTCGATACAATATTATCGGGGTGAGCTTGATGGCAAGTAGACACGAAAATCGTTATCTTCAACTTGGATTAAACATTGCATATTATCGCAAGCTCAAAGGGCTGACACAAGTCCGTTTAGCAGAGCTTGTGGGAATCAGCCGCACACATATGTCAAACATCGAAGCGCCGGGTGTTGAAAAATCTATATCGCTGGATGTCCTTTTCAGTCTTGCGGAGGCATTGGGCGTGGAGCCGGGAAAATTGTTAGAAATCAGAGAGTAACTGGTAAACAGAAAAACCGCTACCAAAATAGTAGCGGTTCGTCTTTGGGTCATTTGGTGGACGATAACAGACTTGAACTGCTGACCTCCCGCACGTCAAGCGGATGCTCTACCAGCTGAGCTAATCGTCCTCACAGGCAAGAGACATTGTACCTCAATGCGGAGAAGTTGTCAATACATTTTCCCTAGCCGTCGGACTTTGCCTGATATGCCGCCAGTTGGCGGAGAGTGTCGTTCAAATCGTACGTCCGCACCTTGTTGTAAAGGGATTCGGCAAATTGATGAACGATTCTCATGGTTTCCTTGCAAATTTACATGAAAATATCGGCCTCGTCCGGCGCACAATGGGCGCCCTGTCCGGAGAGCGGAAAGATGTACTGGGTTCCCGCAGCGACTAGAATGCCTTTGGCGGGGGAAATACGAAAAAAACAGTTCTCTGCTTTTTTTGTGCAAGTGTAATAATTTGCAAAAATTTGCAAAAAAATAAAAAAAGACTTGCATTTTTATTCCAGTTGCGGTATGATGGTGGACATATATTTTTTAGTTGGGAAAAAGGTAAATTATTGAGGGGGGTACGTTACACATGAAAAAGAAACTTGCTGTTATTTTGGTTCTTCTGCTCTGCACCCTGGTGGTTCTCGGCGCCTGCGGCGAGGGCGGGGGCGGGAGTACACGCCTGATTATGGCCACCGGCGGCACTGCCGGTACATACTACCCGCTGGGCGGCGCTATGGCCGCAGTCATCAACAGCCATACAGATGTACAGGTAACAGTCAACGCATCCGGCGCATCTGCCGACAATATCCAGCAACTTGCCGCCGGAGACGCCCATATCGCCCTGGCGCAAAATGACGTTATGTACTATGCGTTCACCGGTACAGGCATGTGGGCAGAGCGCCCCTCTGTGACAAGTCTTGCAACTCTTATGACCCTCTATCCGGAGACGGTTCATGTCATTGTAGCCGCTGATTCGGGCATCTACAGTGTCGAAGATCTGGCCGGCGCACGGGTTTCTATTGGCGATGTGGGTTCCGGTGTGGAGGCCAACGCCATCCATGTGCTGGGCGTCCACGGCCTCTCCGTTGACGATATCCGAGTAAATAATCTCGGCTTTTCCGCCTCGGCTGACGCCATGCGGGATCGTGTAATTGATGCGTTCTTCGTCACCTCGGCATCGCCCAACACGGCTGTTATGGATCTGGCGACGAGCCGTGACCTGCGGATTCTCTCCATTGCAGAGGATAAAATCCAGTCACTCCTGGATGCGCATCAATTCTACGCCCGGATCACACTGACTTCCAGTGACTACAGCTTTCTCACGGAACCTGTCAACACCGTAGCCGTCCAGGCCACTCTGGTCACCTCGACGGCCCTGGATGAGCAAGTGGCCTACGACATTGTCCGCGCACTCATCGAAAACGCAGGCGCAGTCGAAGAAGGACACGCCCGTGGCGCATACCTTCTCCCTGAAAACGCCGTACAGTCTATTAGTGTAGACCTTCATCCCGGCGCACTCCGCTTCTTCCAGGAGATTGGCGCTATCGGATAGACAATGGGCAAACGACTGTTCGTGGCGGGTGTGGTTACAGCCGCACTCGCCACGATTTTTTTGAGCTCTCTGTTTATCCGGGCGCCCTATCTCGTGTTGACCAACGACCAAACCGGGGCGCTCTTGTTCCGGCACCGGATCGACGAGGGGGATATCTTCTCGGTGGGCTACATCCACTCGGTCAACCGGAGTCCGGTAACAGAGGTCTATCAAATCCAACAGGGGCGGATCGTCTTGACCGCCCTGGAGTTTGAAACGTTCGGTGCGGGGATGCCCACAGAGTTGGAACCCGGACAAACCCTGACGCACCTGCCCGCAGGCGGGTTTCGCATTGAGGGGTTTTATCGTGTGATAGGCGATCTCCGGTATCTCATCGGACACACGGCCGATCTCACGCTGCACATTGACGGCCGGGATGTTCCGCTCAGTACTTTAGATGAGGCGGGACAGTCCGTACACATTGCCTTTCGCCGGCTGACCATCTGGCAGAGGGCTTTCTGAAAAAGCTGTATATTACTCCATAAGGAGGCATCCATATGACAGATCACGAAGACAAGAACTTAGAGCAAGAACAAACCGCTGATTTTACCGCAACTCCCGAGGCGCCGGAAGGGCCGAGCGGAGAACTCCTCGGCGAAGAGGAGGCGGTTACCAAAGAAGATGTGCAACGCATGATGGCGCAGATTGACAGAAATGCAAACACACGTCACTACAGCGGAATGCCAAAGCTCATTCTGCGCTGGCTCTGTGTGGCGTTTACCGTCTACATGCTGCTCATCAACACGGTTTGGCTGCTGCCCTCACAGGTGCATCGCACCTCTTTTGTGGGCTTTTTGATCCTGCTCACCTTTTTGCTGTATCCGGCCCGGAAGAAGAACAACGTCAGGGTCAATCACGTCCCTTGGTATGACCTAATCCTGGCCGTTGTCGGTACTGCGTGTTTTCTATACTATGCGTTTAACTTCCGCACCATTGTCGGCCAAATGGCCACTTTTACCCAGTTGGACTTCATCGTGGCCCTGGTGGGAATCGCTATCCTCTTCTACGCCTGTTACCGTGTGGTGGGGATACCGCTCCTGGTGGTTGTGGCGGTCTTTCTCGCCTATGCCTACTTTGGGCGCTGGATCCCCGGGACATTCGGCCATGCAGGGTACCGGGTAGAGCGCATTTTCACGTTCCTCTTTTACACCACAGAAGGGGTGCTGGGTACGCCTACAAGCGTCGCCGCATCGTTCCTGTTTGTGTTCTTATTGTTCGGGGCATTTTTGGAAAAGACGGGAATCGGTGCGTTTTTCATCGATATCTCCAACGCCTTGGCCGGCAGGGCCACAGGCGGCCCGGCCAAGGTCGTGGTGGTAGCGTCAGCCCTGTACAGTACGGTCTCGGGGAGCTCCGTGGCCAACACGGTGGCCTCGGGAACCTTTACCATCCCCATGATGAAACGCCTGGGGTATAATAAGAATTTCGCAGGCGCAGTGGAGGCCGCAGCCTCCACCGGGGGACAGCTCATGCCGCCCATTATGGGTGCCGCCGCTTTCCTCATGGCAGAGATCACGGGGATCCCCTACGTCCAGATCGCCCTAGCGGCCCTGATTCCGGCGATTTTGTACTTCGTCTGCATCTTCGCCTCCGTACACTTTGAAGCAAAACGGATCGGCCTGCGGGCTATGCCGGAAGAAGAGATTCCCAAGGCGAAACCGCTGTTACTGCAAAAGGGACATCTGTTTCTCGCCGTTGTCGCCATCATTGTATTCCTCGCCATGGGCTTTACCCCGGCAAGATCGGCGCTCTTCGCCATTGGGATCGCCATTTTCCTCAGCCTATTCCGCAAGGACACCAACTTGTTCCTCAAAGACGGCCGTCTGACGCCGACAAAGTTTTTCGACGCACTGGAGACCGGGGCACGGAATACCGTAGGTGTGGGCATGGCCTGCGCCATGGCCGGCATGATTATCGGCGTGGTGGTTTTGACCGGCCTGGGCCTTACATTTGCCAACGCCATGGTGGCCATGGCCAGTGTCATCGGTCACGAGACCCTGCGCCTGATCGCCGTGCTCTTCTTCTGCATGATCGCCTCTCTCGTCTTAGGGCTGGGGGTGCCGACCACGGCGAAATACGTGATTATGGCCACGGTGACAGCGCCGATCTTAATCCGGATGGACGTTCCCGTTCTGGTGGCCCACATGTTCGTGTTCTACTTCGGCACCGACGCCGATATCACGCCGCCTGCGGGGCTGGCCTCTTACGCCGCCTCGGCCATCTCCCGGGGCTCGCCCCTCCGCACCAGCGTCATCGCCATGCGATTGGCGGCTGCGGCCTACATTATCCCCTATCTCTTTGTCTTCAACCCGCAAATCTTGTTCATTGACGCCACGGCAATGGATATCATCATCATCGTCGTCACCGGTACCATCGGAATTATCGGCGTGGCCTCGGCCCTCTCGGCGTATCTCCTGCGCCGTATGGGCTGGCCGGAACGGATCGTCGCCCTGGCCGGCGGCGTCATCCTCTGTAGCCACGTCTTGATCGCCAATGTAATCGGCATCGCCCTGATCGGCGGACTGGTTCTGTTCCAAATCGCCCGTAACAAGCGGGATAAGCTGACCCCGGCGTAACGGAATACACCAAGGGCTGACGCAAATTGCGTCAGCCCTTGTTTGTTAAGTGCCATTATATTTTAATCGTCCTTTTGCGTTTCTGTCAAAGCTTGCTCTAAGCGCTCATAGCTTCCCATTTTCTTTTGCGCCATGCAGTCATCCCGCTATTCGATGCGTATGAAAAATCAAGACTTATTTCTGCAATACTGGGGAAGATCATTACAGAGTGTGAAAAAACATAGAATTTTACAAATTTAGTATTGCAAAGTTGTCCGCAATTCGATATAATACAAAATTAGTGTAATACGCTTTCAACGGAGAATACGTTGTATATTTTATCGATAAAGGAATGACAGCTATGAGCGGATCCAAGGACAAAAAGCGCAGGCAAGATCAAAAGGGGCATGGCGCCTTTGACCTGCGTAATCCGAAAGAGGCAGAAGCGGAACTGACCAGAAAGAAGCAGACCCGGACAGCAGTGATTGTGCTCGTCGCCGTTGCGGTGGTGGGGATCCTGTTGGCGATTGTGAATTCCGGGTTCTTTTACCGCAACGCATCGGCATTGCGGGTAGACGGCACGGGGATTAGTATTACGGAGATGAGCTATTACTTTAGTGCGGCTGCCCAAAACTCCGATGAGGACCAAGACCAAGACGCCCTGTTCGAGCACGCTGCGGAAATGGCGGCTCGCAGTATGTTGCTCCGCCGTCAGGCGGAAGCGGCAGGGCTGACCGTCACCGAGGAGTGGCAGGTTCAAATTGACGCCGAGATTCAGTCTCTACAGGAGCAGGCCGAGGCATGGAACATGTCGGCGAACAGCCTGGCGGCGTTTCAGTTCGGCCGAGGCATGAATTTGAACATGTTGCGCAGCCTCTATGAGACCATGATTCTGGGGCAACTGTATGTCCAACACGCCGTCGAAGAACGGGGCGCCGATTTTACCCAGGCAGAGTTGGAAGAGTACTATCAAGCCCACCGGGATGAGTTTGAGCTGGTTGATTTTCGTATTCACAGCGTCTCCTTCACCCCGGAAGCGGATATTCCGGCATTGATGGAGTCAGAGGACTTCGTTCCAGGGATGATTACCACCTTAGAAGACGCCAGAGCAACGGCCGACGCCATTGCCCAGGCCGCCAGAGCCGATGGCGAGGCGGGCTTTCTTGTGGGTGTTCTGAACAGTTTAGACGAGGTGATGCGGGAGTGGTTTGATGAAGAGCATACGCTCCACTCTCTCCAGCGGGCTCATTTAGGTGCGCTCGACTACGGCGATTGGCTCTCGGCGGATCAGAGAACTGAAGGCGATGTCACCGTCGTCGTAGGGGATCACGCTGTACATGTGGTATTTTTCCTGGGGCTGGAGGACAATCGGTACTACACCACCAATGTCCGCCACATCTTGATCCGGCCAGAGGAAGTGGATACCTCAGGGTTTGTCAATCCCGACCTGGATCCGGAGGATGTTGACTGGGAATCCGTTGCCCTTCAGGAAGAAGCGGCCCGGACATTGGCATTGACAGCGGCAGAGCTTGAGGCGGAGGCTGTTTTGGAGCAGTGGAGAGCCGGTGCCGCCACGGAGGAGAGTTTCATTGAACTCGTCCGGGAATACTCCGCCGACTACAATGAAGGTGCCGATGACCCCGGATTTTTCGGAGATATTAACCGGCAATCTCAGTATGTACCGGAATTTTTAAACTGGGCTACAGATACCAGCCGCCGTGTAGGCGATGTAGACATTGTGCAGACACAATTCGGCTTCCACATCATGTACTTTGTGGGGTATAACGATGAGATGTATCACCGGTACGCTCTGGCCCAGGGACGTATGGCCGCCGAGGAATTTGAGGAGTGGCTGGAATCGACATTGGAAGCCATGAATCCACGGCCCACCCTTTTTGCCCGGTTTGTGGGCGGAACTGCACTATAGAACTCATTTGTCCCGGTTTGGCTTTTGCCAAACCGGGACTTGATAAAATGGGACAAGCGGGCCGATCACATAGGCCCGATGGGTTCCCGCTCCGGGGCCTGTGTGGGTGGCTCCAGGGCGGCAGATAGACGAAGACCCACGGGGAGACAAATGCTGAAAGGAGAGATGCGAGGCTATGAAAGGGTATCTAGTGTTGGAAAACGGCAAAGTCTTTGAGGGCAAGCGGTTCGGCGCAACGGGAGATGTGATTGCAGAGATTGTATTCACCACCGGGATGACCGGGTATTTGGAAACCTTAACCGACAAGAGTTATGCCGGACAAATGGTAGTACAGACATTCCCGTTGATCGGAAACTATGGCGTGATCCCATCAGATTTTGAAAGTGATGAGGTCGGCCCCAGCGGTTATATTGTAAAAGAGTGGTGTCAGATTCCTTCCAACTTCCGAAGTGAGGGAAATCTTGACACTTTTTTATTAGATAGAGGTGTTCCCGCCCTGTCCGGGATTGACACCCGAGCCCTGACAAAACTCATCCGAGATACGGGCGCATTAAATGCGTGCATCACCGACGATCCGGACAAAGTGGATTTTGCGGCCCTGAAAGCCTATGGCATTGCAGGAAAAGTGGCCCAGGTGAGCACAAAACAGCCCTATACTGTCCGGGCCGAGCAGGAGAAATATAACATTGCACTCTTGGATTTCGGTGTGAAAGTCAGCATCATCAAAGAACTGGTCAAACGGGGCTGCACTGTGACCGTTTTGCCCCACGATACAACGGCGGCGGATATCCTGGCGAAACAGCCTGACGGGATATTGCTCTCCAACGGCCCCGGCGATCCCACGGAAAATGCAGCGGCCATTGCAACCATCAAAGAACTGCTGGGTGCAGGGATACCCATCTTCGGCATCTGCATCGGCCATCAACTCCTGGCCCTGGCCAATGGATTTCAAACCGGGAAGCTGGACTGTGCGCACAGGGGCAGCAATCAGCCCATTCGGAACACAGAGACGGGCAAGGTCTATATCACCAGCCAAGGCCACCAGTACGTTGTCCTGCGAGAGGGCGCACCCGATCACGGGAAGATACGCTTTGAGCACGTCAACGACCAGAGCTGTGAGGGCATCCGCTATTTGAATACGCCTGCGCTCTCTGTCCAGTTCCACCCGGAGGCGTCCGCCGGGCCCCTGGACACACAGTTCCTGTTCGACGACTTTATAAAGATGATGGAGGGCTAAACTATGCCGTTAAATAAAGACATTAAGAAGACAATGGTCATCGGGTCCGGCCCCATCGTCATCGGCCAGGCCGCCGAGTTCGACTACGCCGGGACCCAGGCCTGCCGCGCCCTGCGGGAAGAGGGAATCGAGATCGTCCTGGTCAACTCCAACCCCGCCACCATTATGACCGACAACGTCATGGCAGATCGGATATATATCGAACCGTTGACCTTGGAGACGGTCAAGCGGATTATCAAAAAGGAAAAGCCGGACAGCATTCTCTCCGGCCTGGGCGGACAGACGGGTCTGACATTGTCCATGCAACTGGCCAAATCCGGATTTTTAGAGGAGCACAATGTCCGCCTCCTGGGCTCTTTCCCCGACACCATTGACAAAGCGGAAGACCGCCAGCTCTTTAAAGAGACCATGATCGAGATCGGCCAGCCCGTCATCGAATCCCAGGTGGTCACCGATGTGCAGAGCGCCCTGGACTTTGCGGACAAGATCGGCTACCCCGTCGTCGTGCGCCCCGCCTTTACCCTGGGCGGCTCCGGCGGAGGGATCGCCTACTCCAGAGAGGAGTTGGCCCACTTCGCCAAAAACGGCCTCATGCTCTCGCCCATTACACAGGTGTTGATCGAGGCGTCGATCCTCGGGTGGAAAGAGATCGAGTTTGAAGTCATCCGGGACAGCGCAGGGAACAGTATTATCATCTGCGGCATGGAGAACATTGACCCCGTAGGCGTCCACACGGGGGACAGTATCGTCATCGCCCCTACGGTGACTTTATCGGACAAAGAGTACCAGATGCTCCGCACGGCGTCTCTGGACATTGTCCGTGCACTGGGGATCGAGGGGGGATGTAATGTCCAGTTGGCCCTCCACCCCACCTCCTTTGACTATGCGGTCATTGAGGTCAACCCCCGGGTGTCCCGGTCCTCGGCCCTGGCATCCAAGGCCACAGGGTATCCCATCGCCAAGATTTCCACAAAGATCGCCATCGGGTATACCCTGGATGAGATCCTGAACACTGTCACGGGCAAGACCTCCTGCGCCTTTGAGCCGACTTTGGACTATGTGGCCCTCAAATTCCCCAAGTGGCCCTTTGACAAGTTCATCTACGCCAAGCGGGATCTGGGTACTCAGATGAAGGCCACAGGTGAAGTCATGTCCCTGGCCGACAGCTTTGAGATGGCCATTATGAAAGCCGTCCGGGGTGCGGAGATCGGCCTGGAGACTATGAATATGCCGAAACTCAAGCCCCTATCCGACGGGGAGATCAGAGAACTCCTCACAAAGGCCACGGACGAGCGGATTTTCGTCGTCTTCGAGGCCCTCCACAGAGGGCTCGCCCCGGAAGAAATTCACGAGATCACCAAAATTGATAATTGGTTCCTGTACAAGATGCAAAATCTCGTCCGGTACGAGCAGCTCTTAGCCGAGGGCAAGCTAGACGAGGAGACCTACCGCTACGGCAAGAAGCTGGGCTATACGGACAAGGCCATCCGCTCCATCAGCGGCCAGCAGATTCCCTGCCGGGTGGAACCCACGTTCAAAATGGTGGACACCTGCGCCGCCGAGTTCGCCGCCCAGACGCCCTATTTCTACGGCACCTATATCAATCCTGCCGCAGGGGGCGAGAACGAGGCGGCCCCCTTTGTCCGCAAGGCAAAAAAAGGCACCGTAGTGGTGCTGGGCTCCGGCCCGATTAGAATCGGCCAGGGGATCGAATTTGACTACGCCAGCGTCCACTGTGTCCACAGCTTAAAAAAGATGGGCTATGAGGTGGCCCTCATCAACAACAACCCGGAGACGGTGTCCACGGACTTCGACACCGCCGACCGGCTCTATTTTGAGCCGCTGAATCCGGAGGATGTGCTGCGAATCATCGACATGGAGCAGCCCATGGGTGTGGTGGTGGCCTTTGGCGGCCAGACCGCCATCCGGCTGACCAAGCATCTGCAAAAGCACAACATCCCCATCATCGGCGCCGGCGCCGACTGTATTGACATGGCGGAGGACAGAGAGCGGTTCGACGGTCTCCTAGAGCGGCTGGGCATCGCCAGACCCCGTGGATTTGCGGTCAAGACCACGGAGGAGGCCCTGACGGCGGCCAACAAGGTGGGCTATCCCGTCGTCGTGCGCCCGTCCTATGTCCTGGGCGGCCAGAATATGATTATCGCTTTCTCCGATGCGGATATTCAGGAGTATATGGCGATTATCTTAGAATACGAGGAGGAGAACACGGTTCTCATCGACAAGTACCTGGCGGGCCTGGAAATCGAAGTGGACGCCATCTGTGACGGGGAAGATGTCCTGCTCCCCGGTATCATGGAGCACGTAGAGCGGACAGGGATTCACTCTGGCGACAGTATCGCCATGTACCCCGCCAAGAGTGTCAGCGACGAGCTGGCGGAACAGCTTCTGGCGACCACGAAACAGATTTGCAAGGGGCTAAACGCCATCGGCATGGTCAATATCCAGTATATTATCTTAGACGGCAATATCTACGTCATCGAGGTCAACCCCAGGGCCTCTCGGACAGTACCCTATCTCAGCAAGGTTACCGGTGTCCCCATGTGCGAACTGGCCACCCGGGTGAGCCTGGGCGAAAAATTAAAAGACCTGGGTTATGGCACGGGGCTCTATCCGAAAGCCGACTATGTGGCGGCCAAAGTCCCCGTATTCTCCTTCGCCAAGCTGACGGATGTGGACACCCACCTGGGGCCGGAGATGAAATCCACCGGCGAGGTACTGGGTCTCGCCAAAACCGAGGAGGAGGCCCTATTCAAAGGCCTCGTCGCCGCAGGGTACAAGCTGGATGACCGCACCGGCGGCGTATTCCTCACAGTACGGGACAGCGACAAGGGAGAGATCGTCGCCTTGGCGGAAAAGTTCCACGGACTGGGGATCGCCCTATACGCCACAGCGGGGACAGCCAAAGTCCTGCAAGATGCGGGCCTTACCGTCCACGTGGTGGATAAGATCTCCGAAAACGAGGAGAACAGCGTCATGGCGCTCTTAGAGAGCGGAGCGGTGGGGTATATCCTCTCCACCTCCGCAAAAGGCCGTGACCCACGGCGGGACAGCGTAAAAATGCGCCGCCGGGCCTGCCTCTTAGGCATCCCCTGCCTCACCTCCCTGGACACGGCCCACGCCTTGGCTGACAGCCTGATGAGCCGCTATAGTCAGCAGAATACGGAGCTGGTGGATATTTGTAATATGTAGGTGCAGTAACCGAAGCGGGCGGCCAAAAATGGCCGCCCGTTAGTTGAGTCGCAGTAAAACAGAAATTGTTGTTTGTTGGACGGCGTGCAAGGAGAGATGTCGTGTTTCACGCCCCCTTGGAAAGTAGACATTTTTCGTGCTGGTATGCTATAATTCTAGGTGAAAACTTCTTATGCGCTGTTCCGTTGCAAGAGCGCATTTGACTTAACTGATAATAGCCTACTGATTGGCTTCAAGGGAGTGGTTGAGCTTGGGAAAAAGGTTTGAAAGAGTTAAGTTTTATAGCCCCAATGACTTCACCTGTGGGTACAATCTTGAAAAAGCAGAAAAAGTAATAAAGCTATTCTCATCCGAAAATGAAGACTATGATGTCAATCAAATAATTGAACTCTACAATATTCAACTGTTTTTTGATAACGGGGGGCGCTTAAAAAGATGGGATGATTCGGAGTATGATGCTCTAAAAAATTCCGTAAGTCTTTTTTGGGGAGTAATCTCTAGGTTTTTCAACAAGATAGACGATGCCAATATCTTATGCGTCTTAGGTGCGCTTGATAGTGATAGCAAAGACATAAATGATTTTTGGTTCTTATTCAATAAATACAAGCGATATGAAATTGTTTCAGCTGCTATTATCGAACAGCTATTGACCGAGCATGATATTTTTCATATTTCTTTTATCCTCAAGCGCAAAGAAACAGCGTGTGCATATGGCGATCTAGTGACTAACTATTTCATTTCCAATCCCCGCTGTGCTGAATATTTAATAGATGAGTTCTTAGTGATGAAAGAGCTTACCCATGAACGATCTTACTTTCCAAAAGAGTTAGATGCAAATAAGAAAAATCAAGTTTTAAAGAATTATATCAATTGCGATACGGCAAATCCAAGCTATCTAAAGCTAATGGCTTCAGCACAGAACTCGAGCGATTTACCATTAGATGATCAATTGCGGCTAATGGCGAAAGAAAAATTTAACTCTTACTGGGAAGAAAAAGCCAAAACTTCTGCCGGTATTAGCTATGGCACAGAATATGGCACAGAAGTTGTATTTTCGCAAAATCAAAAAGATGTTGTGAAGCTTGAGAAACTAGAAAATCGTGTTTTGAGAATGTCTTACAGCGTCAAATGGATAGTCGAAAATATAGACTATCCAACACTTTTGAACAACTTTATTTATCTATTCGAATATGTGGATGAACGCTTTCGTTCGAGTTTCATTTCAAAATCCTCGCAACTAGGGATTTTTGAGCGTTTTTTGGGGATGAAGGGAGTAAGGGAATATCCAGTCGGTATATACTTCAACCAAATGAATATGCTCCATAGTTTGCAAATGATCGGATATTGCGAACAATTAGAAAAAGTCAATATACAAATTGAATCTATCTTTAAATGGTTCTTCGAAGAATATTTGAATGACGAATTTCAAGTTGAGGGCTTTGTTTTTCACGCTCCCACAAAAAGAACAACAGCGCTTGAAAGGTGCAAGTTAATATCCATTGAAATAGAAAGCGCACTGAAGCAATTCTTCATCGTAGTAACAAACGGAACAATAGAAAGAGACTTGCTTGAAATTTCTTCTACCCCTTTAAGAGTGAAGGATGTTCCAAGTTTTATTGCAGAGAAATACATCTATCCTAAAAATGATGTATGTAAAAAAGCAATGCACTTATTATTTTCAGATCAAGCGGGTCTGTCCTATACAGAAAAAACGAAAGAGAAGAGCTATCAACATTTTGCAGAACTGCTGTACAAAGAACAAATGTATGTGGACGATTTTTACGCCTACCAGAACGAGGACATAGATTGGCTAGTCCAAAACAGTTGTCTTTTCATAGATAAATCCTCTCAAGTTCGATTGAATACAGAAAAAGTTGGCATACTTCTTGACTTGCACAATAATGAAGTCGGACGGTTATGTTACTTCGCAAGCCGTCCAAAAGAAATATCTATGCTTAAGAAAATGCAAGCAGATGGAGAAATAGAATATTCAACATCATTATTTTCGCTCTCGGAACAACGGTATTTGAATTTCATTTTGAATAAAGCAGATTTTAGCAATGGACTAGATTTGAGAAATAAATATCTCCATGCCTCACACTCGCTTTCGGAAAAAGATCATGAAAGCGATTATGTCCAACTCCTGAAAATAATGGTTCTGATAATAATCAAAATCAATGAAGAGTTTTGTTTGCGTGAAAGGTCGTTCGTGTCGTGATGATAAGCGGCTAGCTACATCGATAGGATATAGCGCAAAAGACAAAGCGGTTAAGCCCCCTTGTGGCTTAACCGCCCTGTTTTCAATAGAAATGTCCCCTATGACAAACCGCCGTTTTCAATAATGTTTTGTTTTACTGCTTTATGGCCGCCCGTTCTGCGTCTTGCTATTTATTTCGGCTCCCGCCCAATCAACCGTAATTTCCGGCGTTTCTATATTGCAAATCGCCCCTGATCCATTCTATTGGCAGGGGCAATTTTATTTTACTGTCACATTCCTGTCGGACAGACATATAGTATACCGTAGGGAGTAAGGAGGAGATTGCCATCGAACGTTGTTACGATGAAAAAGAGACTCTTGTAATCGCACGGCAAAAAGCCGCTGTCTCTGTGCCGATTACAGTAACCCCTCGGGCAGACACAAAAGATGTGACAGCGCACTGTTGCGGGGAGCCCGTCTTAAAACAGAGGTCGTGTCAGTGTGCAGCCTGCCGGAAATCCTGTTCCAGCTTTGTAATTTCTCAAATGATCTGCATTGAGATTCCCGTTGAACTTTCAATAGATACCATTGCAAAGGATGCTTATATTGACTGGATTGAAACGAATAAAGGAGAAAAAGAACATTGTCATATAACCTGATAGCGGATTATTCCCAAGTAACAGGCGGAAGACTGCTTCCCTTTCTGATCGAGCTGGATATTCCCAACTGCATCTTGGAGCCGGAGGCGGGCCACAACCAAACGTTTAGCTATGTGATCACCGGGCAAGGCGGCGGCAACGCAGAGCACTTGGCCTCCTTTGTCCTCGGCATCAGTGAGACCGTAGGCGCCGAGCAGATCAAAAATATATCCGTCACCATCAATGGAGATGCGCAGACCGTACGCTTTGACACTGCAAATCCCAATGTGTATCTCACCCATGCCAACCCCGATTGCGCCGGTCTGCAATTTGATTTTTGGCTGAACCGGAACAACGGCGTTATGACGATCAGCTTTGAACTCACGACCCCATATGAGGTCGGCTCGGTCTCCACTTGCCTAATCGGGGCCGATGGCGCAGAAAAATACGGCCTGACTATTGGCGGACCGTTCTCCCTGCCCGATCCCCCTGATCCGGAAGATAAAAAATGTTTTGAAGAGCAGGCCTGTGAAAAAAATACGCACAAAGACTTTGATGTCTCCGTGCCGGTTTCCATCAAACCCTTTGCCAAGCCCCACAGGCCGCACGTACACTGCCTGGGCGATGTAAAAATCACACCGGGCATCGAGCCCTGTCCCAATCCGCACAATCGCTTTGACTTTACCATTACGCAAAAAGTAAGCGTGAAAATACCTGTAGAGTTCGGTGTGAAAACTTGCTTTGATAAGACGTGCGTGGAAGAGCGGGCGCATGAGCACGAAGGCGAGAACGAGGAATAGGGCTTGCGGCGATTGAGTAGGCGGTAAGCAAGCCCCCTTCTGCAAAGGAGCCTTTCGCCCTTGACCTGCGGCCCCCTCGATTCGAGGGGGCTGTCAGGCTTCGCCTAACTGGGGGAGACTCTACGCCGCAGGGCAAGGACAATCCTCAGTCAGCTTCCGCTGACAGCTCCTTTGAGAAAGGAGCTTAAGGTCAAGGGTGCACCGCACCAAAACCTCCTTTTTCAAAGGAGGTGGCAGGCGAAGCCTGACGGAGGATTATTCCCTGCGCCAAGCCCTGTCCTCCTAGTCAACTTTCGCCGACAGCTCCTTTGAGAAAGGAGCCTTTGCTATCCACCTCTGCACTGGCGCTCCGACAACGTCTATGGTAGAATAACAAAAACACCACACACAAGGGACGGATCACACATATGCTGCACATCGTACTCGTCGAGCCTGAGATCCCGCAGAACACCGGCAACATCGCCCGCACTTGCGCCGCCATTGGAGCACGGCTCCACATCGTAAACCCCACGCCCTTTGAGATCAGCGATAAAACCGTCAAACGGGCGGGGCTGGACTATTGGCAACACCTGGACTTGGAGATGCACGATAACTTGGACGCATTTTTGGACAAATACGGGGACGAGCAGTTATTCTTCGTGGAGACCGGGACGGACATGCTATACAGCGATATCCAATTCCCGGAGAATCCGTTTCTCCTCTTCGGCAAGGAGACCCTGGGTCTGCCCAAATCGCTATTATCCGGCGACAAAGGCACAACCATCACCATCCCCATCCTGCCCCATATCCGATCCCTGAACCTATCCAACGCCGTGGCAGTTGTGGCGTATGAGGTGGTACGGCAACGGGGGCTTTAGACATAGTAAAAACGGGGCGTCCTCGACGCCCCGTTTTTCTTTTGTTAATTTGGATCAATGCCTAGTTTTCTTCTTCGATAAATTCAAGATTTTCAAATGCGTAACGCAAAGACATGTTGATTAACTCGTTACGTGAACGATTGCTTTTTAGCGCCAGTTCATCAAGCTTTTCATTTATCTCGCTGTCTATGCGGATTGTCATCGTAACAGAGCGGATCGTTTTTGGTTTTATGACGAATTTTTCTTTCATAAAGCAATCACCCCTATTTACAGTATAATTGCCAAATATGTTCCGCATAAGAACACAATAAGCAAATAAAAATGATTGCATTTTGAATTTTTATGTGATAAAATTAGAGAAAAGTTAAGAAGGGGGTTTATTTATGAAAAAGATTGTTGTGCTTTTGCTTGTTTTGTCATTGGTCTCCGTTTTGGTAGGGTGTGGGAGCGATAGTCGTACATACGAAGAAGCCGCCGCCGCTATTGAAGCAGAAGACTTCGAGGGTGCGTTGGAGTTGCTGGATAGCATTCCCGACTATGAAGACACCGATAACTTGAGGGAACAAGCCAAAATAGGCATTATACAGAGAACTGCTGAAGAATACTTAATATATAGGATCGAAAATGGGGGGCTCCATGCGCCGACAAGTGCGAGAGTGTTGCGAGCTGGCTACACCTCTGCGGAAGGCGGGTGTTCAACTTCAATTATCTTTGAAAGTACAGGTATTTTCTGGTTTACAATCCAAGCGACAACGTTAGGGGGCGGAGAAAGGACAAGCGATTCAGTCATTTTGTACGGCGGCGAACGCAATAGAAACATACTGTCAAACGATGATCCAGGCAATGATTATGATGCAATGGAACATTTGCTGGATGTTGCAAGGCTCAACAATGCCTTGCGGAATCACTGGATATCTCTTGGTGTAATTACTGAATAGGGGGTTGAATACAAATGAAAAAATTTCTAGCAGTTTTATTTGCAGTTGTAGTTTTGCTACTTCTCGCGGGGTGTGGTGTTCCTCAAGCCGAACATGACTCAATGGTTCAAGAATTTATACTATAGAGGGTACTTCGGAGAACGGAGTACACTAAAATATACTCAACCACCCTGTTTGCGGTACATTCAGCGGTTTTTGAGAGCCGAACGAAAGGGGGTAAATTTTGAGAAC
>Ga0123355_10003265_pt1 | contig 23175 bp, 10 predicted proteins | sample TergutEmb28metaG_3_FD_89872 | JGI IMG/M metagenome (GOLD analysis project Ga0123355, IMG submission 89872) | Embiratermes neotenicus P1 segment gut microbial communities from Petit-Saut dam, French Guiana - Emb289 P1 | ecosystem: Host-associated > Arthropoda: Insects > Digestive system > Gut ... | reverse complement strand
TATTTATATTTATATTTATATTTATATTTATATTTATATTTATATTTATATTTATATTTATATTTATATTTATATTTATATTTATATTTATATTTATATTTATGTTGGGCGCGAATCATCGGGAGACACCACCCAATTTTTTTCAAGACAAAATTAACAACGTAAAAAATAACTCCTTCCGTACAGCAGGAGTATGTCATAACAGAAACGTAGAACTCATACAAGAACTAAAAATATAAATAATATTGTACGCCATAAAAGCGAGTTTAGTTTAACCACGCCGGAGCTATGCTACGCATATTTGGTACGTTTTTAAAATGCATTGGAAAATTAGACGAGATGGTGGGAGAGAATTAGCACCGGTCAGTCGAAAAAAAAATCAGCAAGCAACGCATATGGAATTCGTCTTCCTTCAGTTTTCTTTTTTGCATTCTTACCCTTTTCGAGCGCCAGTTCCCATGACTCTCAATGATTTAGAGTAGCAGAAGGTCATTCGCTCTTTTTACTTTGGCCACCGCTTACCTTTCTCTACAGCTCCAGTATCCTTGCATAATATCAAGGCGGACAACACGTCTTCTGTACTCCAAGCTGCACTCGCTCAAGTAACGCTACAAGAAATGTAACTTAAACTAAAATTTGTGATTTCCTGTAACAAGTCAACAACACATTCGACTGGTACAATCACAAGGTGTAACAAGCACAGTTACCACGTAGCATATTAGCTAATAAACAGTAGAGCTTCTAAAATCCTTATACACAAATTGTGTGTCCAAGCATAAACTGTTTTAGAAATGTTTCTGTTTCCATGACTTCTTAGCAGAAAATATGAGTAATATCTAACATTAAATGCACGGGTTCTTACTCCACATACTTCCTTAGATTATTTTCGATTTACTCCCAGTAACAGCTAATGAAACAGTTTACAAACTTGTCTCCGCAGAGATTTCTTGAGACGTTCTTGTGCTGATATGGTTGATACTGGCTGTTTTTTACGGGAACCAAAATTTCATTATCATGATCTCAAGATCCCGCTATTAAATATTATTCCGAATAAAAAAATTCCGTACACTTCGACTTAAGTTATTTCTAAACAATTTATTTCGATGCTGTTATTGTACATAAGCTTATATCCCCATCTACCCACTGACCTGTTTGCCTGCCAAAACATTCACCAACACACAAAGAGATTGCACCTTAGTTGGTAAATACATCGAACATAGGGAAATGCACTGCACTGCTGTTATAAATTCTACATTCAGAAACATAAATCGAGGATTTTTTTTCTCATGTTTCTCCCGTCTAAACTTGGTGACACTTTTTACAACTGGTTATATTTTCAACGATTCCTACATCCTTGTTCTTCCATTGTTTAAGACACGTGGAAGATGGAGACAATAAAGATGCCCGAAAGTTTGGTGGTGCATTATTACCACGCCAAAGTAAGAAAGTGTCAACTTTCGACCGCTTTGAGAGACTTACATCTTCGTTTTCTTCGCAAAGTAAAGTTTCCCTGAAAACTGAAGTCTTTAAGCTATGATGAAAATGGGTTTCTGACTCCGAGTGCTTCTGTCAAATAAAATAAATTTTCAACTAATTTTACAGAAATATCGAATTGTAATAAAATATATTTGCCTTTTTGTCCAAATGTAATGATGGTATACAGATTTAAGAATTAAAGAATCCCGGTTTCTAAAGCTCACTTCAGTAAGTCCTTCTCTCCTGTTTAACGACGACATAGACGCCTGTTGCCTTTCGTAAGGTGTCCGATACAGACTTGGTCTGCTATTGCTGAAACTGGATTTGTGCGCGTCTGGCTCTGAGTTTCAGATTATGATAATCGTGTTAAGAGTCTCAGTGAGTGACCTTCTCCCCCCATTCCCTATCTCATCAAAGACCCACAGCCGTCGTCCTTTCTATCGAACAACCCGTACTCTACGCCTCCATGAATTACAGCTGCTCCTTTTACATCACCTCAGTTCATTAACGTACTTTCGCAACTCACAGCTTCAGATAATCGGCAGTTAGTTATGGTTTAAGCGCAATTACTCCACGATAGGAAGTTTAATTGTTATTTATTACAACAGAAATAAATTAAAACAATTTATTATATATATACACACATATATATTCGCGCGCAATTCATGGTCCACTGGCCTCGTGCCTAAATCATTATTTCCATAGGTTCATTCCCAGAGCAGGTCAGTGTAAGTATACATCCGTAGATTGAAGGTGAAAGTGACCTGTTCTTAATTAATCAAGCACCGCTAAAATAACGTAACGGGAACGGAGATGTAGAATTCTGTAGTCTTCATATCTTCGCAATTACATGGAGGCGAGTAGTTAGTTGCATGCATTGCCTATTAAAACCCCGAGAAATGAGTCCCGGGTAACCACTGCACAGTACGTCCGTACATCTGCATTATCATATAAAAGTTATAGCTCCAGATAATTATCTAAAGTCCCAGTTACGTAAATGGTTATCAGCACTTCATACATGTATAGGCCTATGTACTCATACATATTTCGTGAATTGCATAGAAGTCAAAGAACAGCTATGAAGGGACCATCATGAACGACACTACACACAACACACGTAGATCTTTTAATTTACATCGGCGGTCCTTAAGAAAAAATTGTGTTTTTTGGCATTTTTAACGTGACCTTACTGAATGATAATGTGGCAACATAGCCGAATTGAAGAATCAAGACTTTGTGCTATGAAGATCAGTGGCTCCCGAAGTTTCGAGGAATCGTGTTTCATCATCTGCAAGAGAAGTAGTCCAAGAAGAGCATGGAAATTTTTTGACTGCTCACACTTGAAGACGGAAGCAAACCGATTCTATTGAATCTAATAGTAAATGTAACATATAATCGTTTGAAAATTAGCAACGATAAAAACTTTCAACGACAATGTTACATAATCCGAAAGCACAACTCTGTGCGGGTGATTACATTGTGGACTTGGACTTTAACTATACTGCAAAATCCGGAAAAGTTATGTTTTTTTAAGAAGCGTTGCTTAAAAAGAAAATGCCACTTCAGAAATCGTGATACAAAGGCACACAATACACAATACCCCGTTTTAATACATTGGCTAAACATGAAATCATTTTTACGAATTAAAGTCCCGGGATCCTAAGTTCAAGAAAGATTACTGTACAAATCTACGGTTTAATCCTGTCGTGGCAACAAAGGCAGAATATAAACGACAGTTTCTTCCAGTTTATATCAGCTATTGCAATAACGTTTGTTAATTAACTGGAGTACCTGAGTGTAGTACAATTATGTGCTATTTTACACAATATTAGAAGAAACTGCATACAACAGAACACCATTCTATTAAAATCTATCGTTGAAATGCAAAAAAAATAAAATAAAATAAAACACGAAGGTACAGAGAGGAGCTCCCAAAAAAAGTAGACATACATGAATGAAAAAGTAGCACTCAGGAGGACAGTCATTGGTACCAAGGTCACAGAACCGAAAAATGTAGGTGTCCTTCCATATAAGATCAAATGTCAATGGAAAAACTGGCTCAGAAAACAGCACTGAGGTTGGAAGGAGAAAAATAACTAGGGATCGATGGGCTATTTATTACAGGAGTAAAAAATAAAATAAAAAAAGTTTGACTCATAAATGAAGGTCTGGAGTTAAAGCCGAAAATTTAACGAAATGTAAAGTAAATAGCATTGAATTTAAGTTCAAAATTTCTAACTTGATATTTAATTAAGAGTGCAGAACTTAAGATTAATACAACAGACGCATAACTTAAGAGTGTTATAAGAAACGTGCACAGTAGAAAACGTGGTGTTAGCATGCACGTCTCTACTCTGTGATGTGACACAGAAAAATAAATTATTAAAAAATAATTATTAATAAGAGTATTAACATATGTTGCTGGAACATGAAATTTGAAGTGGCTACTTTAAAATTTTCCATTTCATTTTACTTTAAAACGTTAGCATTAACATTTGTTATTTCTAAAGCAATAAAATTCGAAGTTGCCTGTGCTTAGTAAGCATTGTACAGTGCCTTATAAGCCCAAAGATTATTAACCTTGAAATAATTCTTAGATTTGTAGTCATCTTCATATAGTGGCCGATTCGGCCACGATTCTCTTAGATAATGGTTTGCTTTGGGTCCCGGCCTCTATTAGTTGTCGAAGAGGGAAATCTGCCATCGATTGGAAATGAACCCTAACTCTCCGATCGTACAAGACGTTAGCCTACTTGTTGTACCGACTGGAGCATGAGGTTTCCGTCATTCTTGCATTATTAGCCATAATTTTCAGAAGATACCTATTTTATATTACATTAATCAACACTGTAGTGGAGTGGCACAAAATGAGGTCTTTAGAACTGACCCGAAGCTTAGTTGGCAGGCTTTGCCACTTTGGGATTGAAGAAATTTGGTTCAAGGTCTTGTCGATGTGATCAGGTTGAGGATGCACTTGGCAGGATGTAAGATCACATGCCCTTCAGATTCTCTTCTTCACAATTCATACTGGACCCAACCCAGCACTAAACACTTTGATTTTCATGGTCTTCATCACAACAATTCCTAACAAACTTCCCACATTATTTAAAGTATTTGCATCCTAAGCGCGGGTCATGAGCCCCAACAGACAATCCACACTGCAACAGACTGATAATTATGAGTCTGTCTTAATAGCACAGGCATCGAGTTGGTTAAGATTTCTCACTTTCCCGAAAAAGAAAAGGGGAAAAGTGTTTCTCAAAAACTTCGACGTCAACCCCCCAACAAGACACGATGTCAAAATCCAGAAACATTCAATATAAGCAACGCTTGCCGTGAAAAACTGAAAACATACAAACCTGCGGTAGCCGAAATGGGTATTTGAGCACTATTAATAACAACAATATAAAAAAGCCTAATTAAAATTATTACAATATTATTCCCCAAAGTCTAAAATTATTACTATATTATTCCCCAAAGTCTTCGGTATTTCAACCGGAGATTCCGAAGAAACTTTTCGCCCAAGAATTCACAATGGCATTTTTGTCACTCTCGTCCGTGCCAGGTAACAGCTCAGAACAGGCTTTTTCATTTCAATAACAACATAACTAGGAGGGACGAGCTAACAGGAGGATGGAGGAGATTGCATAACAAGGAGCTAAATGATTTGTACTCCTCACCCAATATTGTGCGGCTGATAAAATCGAGAAGAATGAGATGGGCTGGGCATGTGGCGCGTATGGGTGAGTAGAGGGGGGTGTATAGGGTCTTGCTGGGGAAACCGGAGGGAAGGAGACCACTGGGGAGACCTAGGTGTAGATGGGTGGATAATATTAGGATGAATCTCCAGGAGGTGGGATATGGGTATATGGACTGGATTGGGCTGGCCCAGGATAGAGACAGGTCGCGGACGCTTGTGAGTGTGGTAATGAACCTTCGGGTTCCGTGAAATGCGGGGAATTTCTTGACTATCTGCAAACCAGTTAGCTTCTCAAGAAGGACTCTGCACCATGGAGTAAGTGAGTAAGTAAGTATAACAACATAACACTAGAATACCTGCTAAAAATCACGCACTTACGTTTTGTACGACACAAAACAAATATAAATTTGTATTTCATAGGTCGAAATCTTGTACTCGACTTTTTCTGTTAATTCACCTGCAGTTTTTGCCCTTCTCTACTAAACCACAACCCACACTGGTAAATAATGGCAGCGGAGATTTCGATATAATCACAATACCTACATTTGGTGATGAGTTAGATATTCTCATTATATAACATTCTTCAGCCTTTTATTATTTCGTCTCTCCTTACGAAATATTCATTTATATACATGCATCGAGAAAGGTTCTTCATCAACCCTCAAGAACATCCTTGGAAAGCACTTCATCTTCCTAACCACTAGTGCTACAGACCTACTTGCGTTTACCGCAATTGCAGTTTGTGCAAAAGCTAAAGGCAACAGACAGGTTGCTGAATTCAAACAACACTTAGATTACAAAGAATTACATTCATTCTGCCAACAGCGTAGTGTTTTAATTTTTCTTATGTTGACAATGCAGGATTAAATATCCGGCAATTTATAAACAAATTCTGCGCCCAGAAAAAAAAAAACATATGTGAATTTTAACCGGAACCTTCTACCTGAGAACCGATTAGCTTCTCAAGAAGGACTCTGTTCCTTGGAGTAATCAAGTACGCGTGTAAATACGAAAGTAGGTACGTTCTGAAAAAAAATCAAATTTACCAAATTCATATTTTCTGAGAATGAGCACAGTGTTTATTGGTATGAAATTATCAGTGTTTTTGTACAGTTTGCTGTCTCCATCTTCAGGCGTGCGAGAAGACTGATAACCTCAAATCTCGCAATTCAGTTCATTCAGAAAAAATGACTTCCTCCAATCCAGCTAATACTTTCGTGAATTAAACTATAAATACTGGAGAATAAACGAAAAAGAAAACGGAGAAATACTTGTGTAAGGGCGGCTGGTCGTAGGTAAATAGAATTCAAATATAATAAAAATGTAATTTACTTTAAGCGAACTGGAATACCATATCCATATAAAAACTGGGCAAATAGGATAAAATGAGTTCAGATTACGAGTACGAGTAAATAATATGGAAGTAGACAAAGAGTATTATGTATTGAGAAGTGACGGACATACATGTGAGGGAGATGCGTAATACATCAGGCTCGATGTAAAGATGGTTCAATTTATATAAAAGAGGGCGCAACTAAAACTTGAATACAATTAAAACTAATTATATATCCTTACACTCTCATTCTTTTTTTAAATTACGTGGCTAATAACGATCAAGTTTTATACCTACGTCCATATGGATACCTTTTCTTCTTAGACCATAAATAGTTTTCAAGTCTTAAGTGTGACAAATTGGAACTGCTGACCTATCGCCCTCATTTTAGTGCGATCTCTACATATTACACAGGCCGAGATTGCGCAATCAATATAGCGAATCGTTACGGGCTGGATGGTTCGGGGATTGAATCCCGGTGGGACGATATTTTCCGCACCCGTCCAGACCGGCCCTGGGGCTCACCCAGCCTCCTGTACAGTTGACACCGCCTCTATTTTCCGGGTGTAAATTTGCCGATGTGTGGCGTTAACCACCAACCCCCATTCAGCGCCAAGGTTAAGGAACGGGTATAGCTGTGACTCTACTCCCCCTCTGGGCCTTCATGGCCTCTTCTAGGGTGAAATTTATCTTTTCCTACATATTATACCTCACAATAGTGGAGAAATGCGAAATGCGAACTACTATCACATGCTGCGCAATAGCTTCAGCTCTACATAACTTTTTCACAAGAAAAAGGCATTACTACACAAAGTCTTCCTTCCGTATAAGGTACGCCAAGCTTTACTTTATTATACGAGTCATTTGAACTAAAAACGTCTGTATTAACATACGCCCAATTGTCAAACACTCACGGCTAGCAACTCTATTTTTTCACGATACTGTACGGTATTAGTTCTTACGAAACTACCGCCACTCTTATCCGAAATCTGGCAAAATTACTCCCTTTAAATGCTCTTTTCAGGCACACCAATTGTACATACAGAAAGGCGGTGGGCTTTCTGAACAATAATCAGTGCAAGATAACTGAAAATTTGTGTTCATTGATAGTATCTAACTAAAACTAATGTTCTTCCGTGCCGTAACCTAAAAAGTTGACGTTTTTCTTTGTGGCACTGTCTGACACATTACTTTCTTTCGGTGCCGTACATACAATACAGCAGGGTAAGACTTCACTGCTGCTCTTGAACACGTTCCGTACAATAGGTTTCTTCTGTGGTGTAATCTGCCCATAATTTTAATTTCATTTCATTTCTATAGTACAATACAAGAAAAGCACTGCAGAACTTTCGGTTACAGCCATGTACGAACATTATAGCGCTCGTAGCGATGTTAACTGTTGACTATAGTACAAATTTTGATGTAATATTTTTTATTCCAACTGAGTCATAAAAATAACATCCTGTACTTTGGTACAGCTTATGCGTAATAACCTGAATACACTAACAATCATTCAATTTAGTAAAATAATGTGGAATAATTTCAGTGTGGCAGCACTCTACTCTTCTTGTAAATATGTAATAATGGCTACATCATTCGTACTTAAGACACTTATACCCTATTAATGACATAATCACGATTAATCCATGAAGACTCATTCTATTCTACAGGATCATATTTGGATACAGTAGACTTAGACGTTAAATCCTGTCATATCGTTTGCTTCCCTTTCACTTTTTCTGTAACACACGTGTACATATGCTGTGTCATAAAAAGAAGGGCATGTTTAAAGTCTACAGGACGAATAACTTTTAAGTACCTCCGTATTTCCTAAAGTTAGCCTCTTAACGTCTTTTAATTTGAGTTAACTTACGCGGTTCATGTCGTGGTGGCTATGAAGATTCAGGCCTATTGTATTTTGGTGCAAGTAAATACTAACGAAACGGTTGCCTTTCTCTTTGTGGTACAACAAATACAAATTACATCTACACGGGGAAATCACATTCGTCATTTTGTGCCTAATGCATCGTTTGATTTATGACCATCGTACTTCGTAAGTTAATTAACTAAATGATTTGTATAAAGCAGAGCTAACAGCTCGAGGTCACTAATTACATAATAAACCAACTGGATCGGAACTGGTACTCTGTACTTTACGACATCTGCGTGTGGGAACTGGGCACTGCTGACTTTGACACTTCTTGGACTCATCATATCACCACAGAAACACGAGAACAAACGTTTCTTTCCTACAGAGAGAGAAGCTGAGAGGCTTCTGGACTACTGTACACGAAACAAAAGCGAAGATAGATTGTAGCGTAAACAGCAAGTAAAATTAAACCCATTTACTTCATGGGATACTTCCATCTTTTAATCATTAATATAATGAGCATAACACTATGTTTCGGGGCCGTAATCGACCCGGTCTTCAATCTTGCTTCTAAAACATAGTGTAATTATACAATTATTTACAGCTTTCTTCAACACAAACAAAGGTAACACAAGGGTGACCCGAGTAACCGTGCGGTCTCAGACCTAGGTCTGCGATCGCTGTATTGGTATCTTAGACTGTGATACACCTTCGTCAGAACCATACAGTATAATTTAGGCCAATGTTTATCGGACTTCAGAGACAAGTGGACCAAAATTGTTTTTAAAGCTTATTGTTGTGATTTGGGCAATATTTCTTCGGAAAGTTCAAAAGTAGTTCATTTATAAGTCGAAGAATTTAACGGAAGGTTCTTAGAATTATAGTAGTACAGAAACCCAGTAATTGCTAAAGTTATTTTTCAACTTGTCTAAAATTCAATTCATACAGCTAGCCTAAGACCGTTTGTGAAATCTAAACTGGGACCTAGTAACTCAGCAGCGGAGAATGAAGTTGCGCACACGTAAACGTAGAATTCGCAAAAAAATAACCTCAAATATTACTCAAATGATTTGAACAATCAGACTAGAGATGTAAAATAATTCTCACCTGACGTTCAGGTGATCGTGTATCATGAAAAATTCTTATAATAAAACCAACTAGATGCACTGTTTTCTCAAATTTATTTTTGGAATAAAACTCTACATATTTCGGACAGTTCCACTGTGCATCATCAGGAGTTTTTCACTGTACAGACAGCTTTATGTACATTGAAAAACTCCTGACGATGCACAGTGTAACTGTTCGAAACATATAGAATTTTATTCCAAAAATTAATTTGAGAAATCAGTGCATCTAGTTGGTTTTATTATAAGAATAATTCTCACCCTTTGCTTATTAGAAGACGCATAGGAAATATGAAATAAATAACTCAAACGGAAAATTTATTATTAATGAAGCAGGTACGATCAGTGCAAAAGTATTCTACATCATACACACATTTAGAGCAGAGCATTCTAAGCTTTTTATATTCTGAGAGCAATTCAAGGTTTCAAATATGGTGTTCCTTTGTTACATTCTACGTAATTTTAAAAATGTTCAGTATTTTGTAAAGAAGTATCCTGTATACTGGAAGTCCTTCAGGTAATTAATTAGCTTTTCGGTGCGGTAATTGCTGACGAAACGGCCAATCGTCTTGCTATTCTTGATTAAAATGAGGGTATACCTTCAAGGAGATTTTACTGATTGCCTTCGATGGCAATGTAGTGCATGATAATGTGCCTTGAACTCCTGTCCTGCTGTGGTGTCATCAGTAACGCACAACAAACAACATTTACGAATGTAATTAAAAAGGAATGCAATCCCCATACGAATACCTGAAGGCCATCACAGCCTTACAGCTCGTTTATTATGACCCTTACGATGCGTCAATTTGCCATCCTACACAACGGTTTTATTTAAGAAATGCTTTTCATGACCTTCAAGGGATTGTTCAGCTGTCAGCTGCTGACAATAACACAGTATGATATCAAGATTAAGATCAACCAGTATGCGTCCATTTTAAATTTCTCGAATTACAGTAGCAGAGGAAAACAATGCACTGCAATTATAGTGTTTAGTTATAACTGAATGCACTTGAACATTTTGGGAGACTTACCTACTTAGGTGAGCCTTTATGTGGGAAAATAAGGTTGTATAATTTGTAATAAGAACGTGGATGTCCTAGAGTAGATTTCGATGGTGTGGACTGAATCTTGGTCAGGAAGACGGCCAGTAGGGAGCTTTGTAAGTTGGATAATGAACTTTGGGGTGCCGCTAGAGACAATTCATTTCTTCATAAGAAGGATTCTGCTTCATGGAGCTTTACGTGTACGTTATTAAGCTCCTATCAATTATCTTACAAATTCATGCGAAAAAACTTTTATGATTTTGAGGATATCGTGTCAAACTGTATCGATCAAAACACATCAGTTCTTTTGAACTGAGAGGTCCGAATCTTCGACAATGTAGGATTGATTCTTAAGATTACACAGGAGATATAATTTTGGGTGTGTTGTATTTATATCATATATATAACTGTGTAAATGTCAATCAAGTATTAGTCTAGGCTGATATATCGATTTATAACGCTTGTCGATACAAAGAGAAAATGAAGACGCAGTTTGAAGACTTGTCTTTTTTTGTATGAGATAAGGATACTCACAGTCTGAAAACAATTTCAAAAACATATACGCTACGTTTTAATATATAGCACTGAAAATTTCTGAAGATGATTACATATCACATATGCTTATTTACGGACGACTTAAGTGGAAGAGCAGGAAAACTTTAAACATGTGAGTAAGAAATTGTGCGAAAGAACAAACGAAGTCGAGAGGTTAGTAAATAAATGCGTAAAACATCGCCTTTCTACTGAGTACATAGTGTGCCGATTAGTAGGTATATTAATCATTACCAGTCAGTTAATCAAATGTACGACCGAATGGCGTGTCTTATCCTAACATATTCAAAACTTCAGAGTTGTTTCGTGTAATAGAATTTAGTAACCAAAGGAATCACCTAACATCCGCTAATTCCAAAAATGCTTATTTCCTTACGTATCCAAAGTTGTCATCCGGTAAGTACATCTGAATGTCTTAGCTTTTTGACGCAAGGAAGGACTGGTTGTCTACCGCACCAATTGCCGGGAACAGGCGTTTGGGCTAATGAAACCCGAAACCAGCCTACTAGCTTCCACATTACTATCACTGTGATTCTTGTTTAGCATTTTTCTACTCGCACCTCATGTCTGATAACAATTAGTTATCCTCTTTGCGTTCAGCAAAGAAACAAGAAATTGGAGCCCCCTTGAAAGTCACCAGTAAAAGCGATTAACCAGCACCCAAATTACTGCGTCACTTACGGTGATTATAGGAATGTGATCCCCGCCATTTACGAAGAAAGCCTGTCTACCTCTTAAGACTGCAATTCATGGCTGTAATTCAATTATATGTCTAATACCGTGAATTTTACAATTTAATTATTCCATCAACCACAATTTTTCAGTTCATTTATATAAAGAAATATCCGCTAAATGTCTTCGCATGTCTGTGTGTCAGTGTTAAGGATCTTGTGGCCACGTATAAATTAACTGCATTATTAGCTGAATAATAAAAGACCAACTTGATGTCACTTCTTATTTTATTTCACTTCTTATGTGTTCAACATGTTTCTAACATAAATATATCCACCATCAGGAACTTGCGACTGTGCTGTTGAATTACCACATCGGTCGTACTGTTCGTGTTGCAGGCTGAAGCACAATGTGCTTCAGCCTGCAACACGGGCAGTACTCAAACCCAGCCACACCAAATCTCCAACACACAACGAACCGAGAACAAACGGACGGATGTGGTAATTCAACAGCACTGTCGCAAGCTCCTGATGATGGATATATTAATGTCCGAAACATGTTGAGCACATAAGAAGTGAAATAAAATAGTGACATCAAGTTGGCCTTTTATTCTTCGACTATTACAAGGATGCACGGTCCAAAAAACATAAGATTAACTGCATTACGTAAGGCCCACAAGCACAGCCCGAAAATTTCTCTAATGCAGAAGGCTCAAGTTATGTTTATTCTCATTGAAGCTGCACTTAAACAGTTACAAAGCTAGTAATGAGTCGACCTTCTTCTCACTCCGCGCACAGCACACCAACAACAACATACCGATTCATCCATAACAGCAGTCTTAGAAAATCTGCTACCATTTAATCAGTTTGAACGAAATGAAATTTAATGTACAGAATTTGCCAAACTACGGATCGAATTGCAGGTACGCATCAATTGCGATATGCGATATTCAGATACTACTACAACCTTCTTATAACCTTCTGATTAGTGTTCATTCTCTCACACATGATAAATTACAGTTGAATCGTAATGCGTAAATAGTTAATTCAATTATGGTGAAACATATGGGCTTACATATCACACATATTCTTTACTTGTTTAATTTCGCTGTACGAACAAACGACAACCGACTGAGACTCGCTTCAGACTCGGTCACATGCTTAGATTAACATTTGACACCATTTTCAAATGCTCTTCCTAGCTCTTTTCATAAACACACGAAACACGACCAGTCAGAATAAATAATGCATGGACTGTTTATATTTCCTAAGTAAGCAGTTTCAATTTAAGGCTTCCCCTCCCGCATTCCATTCCAAATACCTATATCCGGTTCCCAAGTAGAAATAATGGCCCATTCCTCGCAAAATCTAACTGTACGCCCGAAAAGATACGAAGTTACAAGAAAATTTAAGGCTTCTGAAAATTATATTGCTTCGTTCATTGTTATTAGTAACATCTCATGTTAACATCGACACGATTGCTGTAGGCACTCTATGTGGCAGTGGGAAATGTATTTAACGCATATCGTACCTTCGAAAAAGATGAAACCTTGACACACAATGAAAATTACAGCTTATGCTCTGTTTCGTGTTTAGAACCAAATATCCTTTCCTCCACAGCACATGAACAGCACTAGTTGCAGCAACTAAAATATTTCCAATGAAATGTGTACTGTAAACAGATCTGGAAAATGTAATAATCTGAAAATTTTAAGACAATCACGAACAGAAATATTCATGCCAATTAAAAATGTCAAGCAGTTCCGTTACAGGCCCGGAGGGGCCCAGAATGTTCCAGGATGTTAAGGTTCTCAGATTTCGTGACAATGGTAAAGGATGGTAGTAGGTTGTTAGCCTTAGCCACCGGCCGCCTTTACCCCCAGGAAATACTCCTGGTACTCATTTCTGTTAGAGGCTGAGTCGACCCCAGGACCATAGTGCGATCGGAAGGATTTTATGTCAATGAAAAATCCACCGACACCAGCTGGGATCGAACCAGTGACCTTCCGATTAGTAGCACAGCACCTTAACCACTGTGCTACCCTACCGCGGTCCCCCGCATACCAAGTATAACCATGAAATAAATTCTTTTGTACACTGGTGTAGTGATTATTACCCTACCGCAGAGTTCTCGTTTATATTAGTAGAGAGTGGTGCAGCATCTAGGAAATTTGTAATGGTTACAACGTAACTAAGCTTCTAGTGCCTTAATAACATCAAAATATTTTGCTAGTGTAAGATGTGACTACCTTTAAAATAATTGGAATTTTATGTTGTAAGTCCCAGTTTTTTCCATTAGTATAATACGTTAACCAGTTTTATTCTAACAAAATACCTAAACTATCTCATCCCGTTGCGTTACAAAACCAGCTATAATCATGTGAATTTAAGTTGACTTATAGCTCCATTATACATGTTTCTTACTTAAAATCTACAAAGTGTACAAGCTTGAACATAGGGTATAGTCTCATTACTGTTTAATTGGTACAGATGTTCAGTGTTACTGGTATAATCATGCGATTCTCACACGCAACACACGAATTCCTAGACTTGTACATTAATGTAAAAGCCCAGGACTTTAAAAACAGGCTCTACAATATGTACAGCCAATGCCTATGATTTCAAATATTTTAAAGTTTTCAGTCTCATATAACTACATATTGTGCAGTTAGAGTTACAAGCCATCACAGCCTTAAGAATATCCTGTTAGAAGGATTTTATCTAATGATTTACCATTGTTATAAATACCGGTTATGACAAATGTGAGATATCGATCTTGAATAATTTTGATAGTACTGTTGTGCATCAGACTTGTTGATAAGTATTGTATAGCCTGAAGATGTCTCAGTTTGAAAAGCCGTAACATGTAGCTGTTGATTTATAACAAAATAGGTATAATTCATGTTAGGCAGATAATAGGCCTACTTATTGCTTGAACTACGTGTAAAACGCCTAAGACAGACTGTTCATTCCAGCTACTTGCCGAAAGATTGATATACACGTACTGCCAGGAACTACCCATTATTTTACGCGAATATGACAACTATCGTAAAGAATTTTCCACAAAAATCACTTCACTTTCGATTATAAGCTCCGCGAACAAGTATTTTAGCTTTGTTTATTCCGTGTTAAAATATTGACTCCGAGCAGCATTGTTTGACACACAACAAAAATTCTTACCACCTCCAGACTGATCAATTTGCTTGGAGCTACGTCACCTTCCGGTAACAGGAAGGCAAACTTCTTCACCAAGCACGAGATGAATACGTAGATGAGCGTAACGGGTATCTCAGTGGTTTGCATGAGACTTGGAAGCGGAGTTAAATTAATCCTGTACATATTTATCAACAACTGACCAAGTGCTAGAGTTCAGTCAGTTTATCGACTAGGCTACGGGCTAATTGACCTAGGGATAGAAGTCAGATTTACGTCACAGGCAAAATTTTTTTGTTCTCTACAGCGCCGAGATCGGGTCAGTAGCCCAAAGGGATACCGCAGGGTCTTTCCGTAGGGTAAAGCGGCAGAAAGGTGGGGCTGTACATTCAATACAGCGTCGACTGCAACAATGTGTGACTCTAACACTGTCCTTCCAGGTATTTCTTGATGGCGTGAGGCAAAGTAAGCACAGATACAACATGACTTTACCTATTATAACCGTTACAGTAGGTAGAGTGTAAGTTAAAACATCTGCCACTCACACACTATTATTTTTACTGCTAATACTTGCTTACTTACTCCATGCAGCAGAGTCCTTCAGAGGGCAACCGGCTCTCTGCTAGTCAAGAAATTCCCTGCATTTTATGGAACCCGAAGGCTCATTACCCCATTCACAAATGTCCGCAACCTATCCCTATCCTGCGCCAGAACGATTCAGTCCATGCCCCCATACCCCACTTCCTGAAGATCCATCTTAATATTATCCTCCCTTCTACACTTTGGTAATTTTACTGCTAATACAGCTGCTATTTTGCAGTTTAATTACAGGCCGTGTCAGTACCTTACAGTATAAGCCTGCGGGATGATGTTAAATAATCAGCCTTAAATCAGTCGAAAAGGAACCGTCAATGCCGGATTAGAAATGGTTTTCTTGTATTTATCAGGAAGACCACAAAAAGGACATTGCGATAGTTAGTGTCTAATCTGAGATCCTACCGTGCATCTTCAAAATACAAGTTAGAAGCTTTACAAAATTGGCCAGATTTTTGGATAAAATACTATTATTAATTCTTCACGTTTGCGCCGTACATCAGTGACTAATAAATACTTTATTATCCAACAAATGCACAAATATGTAATTCGTAGATATAATTAAAATTATAAAATATTTGAAAGTGCTCCAACATGTTTCGGATCACAGAGGATCCATCATCAAGGAGCCTTATTCAGTGCTTGGCTAAAATTACAAGAATGGTTCTATCGTGTCCGTTGACATGGACGTGGGCGTTGTTATGGCAGCATAATGTAACCCGTTGTGCGTGTGTGTAGTTCACTGTAGAGGAAGGCATTATTATTATTGGTATTATTAATATTATTTTGCAAGGTACAAAAATAAAGGAATTATTTTATTATTACGTCGCACAGACGAACGCGGTGTCACAAGACAAATAACGGTACACTGACCAATTACGTGTTCAGGAAAGGGTCACCATACGAACGTAACTCTTGGATTTTAACACCACAAAACACATTCCTTTACAGTCTATTCGAAATCCAGTTCTATTCTTATAATTATCCGATGCCTTTTTTCTCAGTCTGGAAATACAATGGTTTTCAACTGACTCATTCATTCCAAACTGAAAGCTAAGAACATCTGCACTCTCTAAAGTACGTTGCTTTAAATATTTTTGTAGAGTAATGTACCAGTTTAAAAGTTTTCAAAGGCCAGTTATTCTCCCTTGTATGTAGTATTCTTGGAATTTCAATAAGGAATGCAATCGAGATGGGCTGTGCATACAGAACACAGAACAAAACGACACACTTTTTCATAATTTCCCTGTGTCTATAAGCAAATGCTGAGACGGTTCCCAAGATTACAAGTTGCCACTAGATGATTCTCATGTAGCCCTCCCAACTTAAATTTATTAGTAAACAATTTCATATTTTTATATATGTGGAATAACCACTGCCACCGGGTGACAACCCAATTGCAATTAATAAATATTATTATTATTATTATTATTGAAGGCATGAAAATTACACATAAATTTAGTCTTAAAATACATGAAATCGAGGGCGTATAATGCAAACTCAGTACTTCCAACAAACAAATTTTGAAAGATAAATATAAACGTTTTGGCAACGATTTCATAACAATAATTAAATTACTGTACTTAAAAGAATTTTATTTTGAAACACGTAACATTTATGAATGTGAACACAAATGTGTACACAGTATCTACATTTCGTTAAAATTGTATTTGAATGAAATAACTACGAACTTAGGACTTAGTGAATTTTCCTTTTACTCCCTCGAAATTTACCATGTGTAACACGCAGATGTAAACGGCAAGATGATGATAATGATGATGATGATGACGATAATAATAATAATAATAATAATAATATATCCTAAACAATATTTGGGAGGTTGTGTACTCAGGGCAGAGTGATACTTCACAGTGTAAACACAGACTGGCAATAGTGGCAATATATAGAATTTAACACTCGATTTTATTCGAAAAGATTTTACCATCTTAAGACGTTTGGATGCAGATTTCAATATCTGTCTTGTAATATAATAATTTTAAAATAACTTTATGTAGCTCTATACACAGATGTTTTAATGGTCTGCTGCAATTATATACTTCACTAACTTACATATAATATAGCAGTGTAACAAGACTATGCACGTCTTCTATCACTGATACTGCCTGAAGATGGCTAAAGTCAATAACCGAAACATGAAGGAGCATTTTATTCGTAATATGTGCAGTTTGTTGTTTATAAAATTGCTTTAACCACAGGAATGTCTCAAAGCTACTACACTGTTGTAAGTTAGGTCCTGAGTTCTCATTACGTCTACGTTTACATCTGTTATTTAACGCAGAAATATGTCATCCTCAAAACTGTACCTAATATACGATATTTTAAATAAGATATACTGAGGCGTTCTTTGGTGAATATAACGGATAACTTGGAATGACAAATATTGCTTTCATATGAGGTTTTCCTTCGAAATCTAAAACAAACTTATTTATAAAAGTATAGTTTTTTTTTTAAATCGAGTTCTTGCATATTGCTTTCTATTAAAACCACCGGAAGGTAATACAGATATAGTGGACTGTAAATTCCCGTGACAATATGGCGTCCGAAATACGATGCAATGGTATCTAAAGATACCACTATTCTCTGCTGAATAATAGAACCAATGTAAAAGGATTAATATCTGAACACATTCCAGATACTTTGTCCATATAAGACTGATAATAACTTGCTTTAACCCGAAACATGTAAATACGCTATAAAACAAAATAATTCGCTTTATTAATAACGTTGTGTTAGACTGATGTGCCACCGCGCTTTGTCCCCCTGGACATCATGAAACGTTCACAGTCAATTAACTCTCCACGGTTGTGTGGCAAGGCATACCTCGTATCTCATTAGCAACGCTGTAGAAGGCAAGAACACAATTATCATGACCGTTATGTAGAAAGTGAAAGAATTCACACATTATTAAAAACTTGTGTATTTATACAGAATGGATAAAATGACACACGAATAAACACCTTAAATGGAACAACATGTAACCTGGAGCCATAATCTGTGTGCGTTTATGCAACACTAAAAGTATAAATTAACAGCTACAGGCTATTTTCATCGTTGCGCCGTGCATTCTGCAGTTTATTTAATTGCACACATCAACACATGTATATATATATATATATTATTTAAGAAGTCTAAAATTTACATTAAAACATTTAAAACGCTCTTACATGTTTCGATAACACGATCATCCTCAGGGAGCACATATTGTTCATTGCTAAAGTTATAGATTAAAACATTCAGTGAATTACTTCGTTTTGTTAACTCGGTGCTGTGGCAACATGTCGTGTCATATGCGTCGTATGCTGCGCAGCGTGAGTCTCACGCTGCACGGCATAAGACTCACAACCATAACCAGGCTCATTCTAAACAGCGTACGACTCACACACACAAAACACGACATGCTGCCACAGCACCAAAGTTAACATAACGAAGTAATTCACTGAATGTTTTAAATTATAACTTTAACAAGGAACAATATATGCTCATTGAGGATGATCGTGTGATCGAAACATGTAGGAGCGTTTTAAATGTTTTAATGTAAATTTTAGACTTCTTAAATAATATATATGTGTGTGTGTGTGTGTTTGTGCATGTGTTGTTGTGTGAAATTAAATAAGCTATAGTTTATGTTAAAGAACATAAATAAATCTACAAATTTGAAATTTCCAACAATTATGGCATGAAAATTAAAAATTAACACTTTTTCCATAATACAATACCTGAAATCAATGGCGTAAACTATTTTCTAAAATTTTAATAATTTGAGATTCATTTCGTGCTTCGAGGCGATATTCCGCACACTATAACACCTGACTATGAAGAAGACTGTTTATAGGTTTTTTAGTTTTGCGCCGCGTGTTGCTTAGATAGCTGTTTCCGGGTTACTACAATGTGCAGGTTAAGTCTGTTCAGAAGAGGCTTATTAGGTTACACGGCGTAATAAGATAGAAAAGTGTTATTTGAACCCAATACTATATAAAAATTTTTGTTACTTGAAACAAATTACGATTTCGGCATATCAAGAAGGAATAAGGCGAATCCGTGTCGCATATCACAAGAAAAACTCAGTCCTGAACCTGCCCAATGAATTAATATTGATAAATATCTACGGCTTATACAAACAAGCATTTATTAGTGACAGCAAAAAGGAAGTAGTTTAGAGCATAGTATACGAATATATCGACAGACCCCCAACTGTGTTACAAACGTAAACGTCTTACACAGCAGAGTTGACACGTGTAACACAATACACGTATCTTAATTCAACGGCATGATTTATGGTTGTCCAAATCACGAATTGCAAGATATGGTGGTTCTACACCACTTACATGACACAGTAAAATAATTTCAACGTTTACATTCTAAAATGATATAGGCGCGGCATGAAGCACGTGTTGGGGAGTGGTGAAGTGCGTAAAGGGTTTTGGTGGGGAAACCTGAGGGAAAGAGACCACTTGGAAGAACTGGGCTTACACAGGAGAATATAATTAAAATTTATCTTCCAAAAGTGGAATGGAGGCATGGACTGGATTGATCTGACTCACGATAGGGAAAGGTACATGGCTTTTGTGAATTCGGTAATGAAACTCCGGGTTCCATAAAATGCGGGAAATTTCTCTGCCAGTTGAGAACCTTTTATAACTTGTCAAAAAAAACTTCTCAATGGAGCTAAGCAGTTTGGACTTTAGGACATATGCAGCACTCACTTAAAAAGACTTTATGCACCATTCCCATTTATTGTATTAACGTAAATACCCGTTTCATGTGACTCTCATAATCAATATTTCCCTAACAGCGTACTGTAAACAGCAGGTTTTTATAAAGTAAAAATATTTTTACTGTGAGAAAGTTATTGATGTTTCCCCAATTTACATAAAATTCGTTAATCACGAACACTTTTGTCGTAACAGCTCATTTGTTCCCACTCCCAAATTTCCTTCCAGATGTCGAGACTTGTATGGAACTACAATCGGGCGAAATGTGCGCAATAGGAAGCAAAACAAACAGTATTAAGATTTAGGTGATAAGAAATGTTTCAAACATTACGTTATCTCATTTGTGTTTCGAACTCTCGCAGCAGTGCAGCTGAGTGATTTCTCCGTTCTTCAGGGCTATGGTACCATGTCACTGACGGACTGGTGACCTGTGCCCCCAGCCAGCGTGGTGGTCTCATTTTGAAAGTTCCGAAAGTCTAGTTCGTCATTGGCTTTCCGACCTCTGAAGATGAGACCACCACGCTGTCTCGAATCTTTGCTCACGATTGACTCAACGGCCCGGTGCCACGGGGACATCACGTTTTCTACTGTTAGGCCCGTTCGAAAAATTTCGAAAAGCGACTATTAGCTTCGTCATGTCTGTCCGTCTGTCGGTCCGCCCGTCTATCCGCATCGAAAAACTTGGCTCTCACTAGACGGACTGTCATTAAAGGTGAAATTTGAACATGTGTTGAAAATATGTTAAGAAATTCACGTGTCATCAAAATATGACAAGAAAAACGGGCACATTACATGAAAAAATGCACTTATATTTATAATAATTTCCTGCTTAATTCTTCTTAGGATGAAGAATGTTTCAGACAAAATTTACAGAGAAATTCAAAACACACATTTTACGTTACATGATATATTTCCGAGAAGAGTGCCGTTTATGAGATTATGTAGAAAAATAGGTGGAGTCAGACAGGTTACAGATGACAGTATAATAGGGCCCACATTCTTTGCAAGCTGGATAAATATGCTACAGACACACACTCAGAATATGAAATATTTATTGTTTTTCCACAGCAACAATGTTTTAAGAACGGTCCTCAGTATTACGTTCATGCGTGCGCTGTCTGTCTTCGCAGAATAGACCAATAAGATGCAACGTTTCACAATTTATTTATTTCTGTAAGACGCTCTACATGTTTCAGACGGGGTTTTCCGTCCATCACCAGGAGCACAAAACTGCGCATACAGCGTCAGGTATTTGTCAGACCTATACTGCTACCTGCTGCTAGAAGTAGGTAGCAGTATTAGTCTGACAAATACCTGACACTGTATGCGCAGTTTTGAGCTCCTGGTGATGGACGGAAAACCCCGTCTAAAACATGTAGAGCGTCTTACAGAAATAAATAAATTGTGAAACGTTGCAACTTGTTGGTTTTACTCTGCGAATATATTAGCGTTGCACGAATGTATGAATGTTAAAAATTGTCTGTCTTGTTCTGTGTGTCATATTTAAAATAAAACAAGCCCGGTACCATCCAATTGTGGGAGAAATACGGCTACAACTCTCCTTGATATCTCGGGTCCGCCACGAGGAACAAATAAATGTCAGTGTTCTGGTGGCTCTTGAACACCAGAAACGAAACAAATGAATTCCATGCAGTACTCAAAAAGACACTTCCCTACTGAATACATACGCAAATGTAATTGGTATCAGCCCGATATTGTTTTTTTTTAATTTTCTGTGAAAAAAGGATCACAGAAGTCCAACTACTGCATATTCTCCAAGGTTCGCATAATCGCTATGATTGTAACTGTCGCCTTACAAATTTCCGAAGTATAGTATAGAGTCTAACCCAGTTATAAAGACATTGGTTTGTACTACATCTCGTCTAAAGCATCAGCTATTCTGTGGTGCCAATTAATTCCTAACTTTTAACCATAAACTTATACCCCTCGGTGATAATAACACTCATGTATAACGACACAGTTAGTACCTTTCAAGACGTCATAACCGAGTTCGACTGTATATATGATACATGTGTGTGTAAGACATATATCTCCATGCCCCTCAACATAGTGTCCACCACTACACGAGAGTCGAGAAGCCAGAATACACACTATAGATACCACGCTGCAAATACAGATAGTTTACACACATCCAAAATTCCAGCCAACTGTGTGATATATTATATAAAATAGTGTAAGGTGAAGTGAAGCTCCAACTAAGTCTTAATCTCATGAACGATACCTTACAGGTCTACGTTGGTTACTATAACAGCACCCAGGCTAAACAAGACAATAAGTACGGTAAAACCAAGAACAGTGCCAGTGTTTGAGTAAGTGAATGTGTAAGTGACAAATAAGAGACACATAAAAGGAATATCCGCAACAATACCGGACCAGAACGAGGAACCTCGCACCAATACAAACAAGAGTTAGTAACACTTCGCAGCCATAAACCACCCCACTAACATTAAATAAAACCCGACAGCAGATTCACCGGTTAATTCCGAAATTATTTCACAGATACAGAGACATAGCGTCCCACCATGAACTACAAGGTGGCACTCGTGATAGAACGACTATACCAGTGACAATATAATGATGAACATCATGGACACGGTCCTACCTTAGTTAAATAATGTACTAAGTAAGCTAGTTAATGTATTCTTAGTTATAGAACAGAAACACGAGACACCTCGTGAAACCGTAATATTAAGAAAATTTCAATACCATAATTACCTAATGCAATTCATAGATAACTTCCCACATAACGAGATCTCGGGCTCCCCCCCCCCCTTCCCTGCAAGCACCTTGTATGACTTAACCTCTAGACACACCTGATGATGGCCCACATGGAGGGCCGAAACATGTAGTGTTGTACTACACAAAATAGATAAATACAGTTGTGTTGACTAAAATATTATTACAT
>Ga0123355_10003264_pt1 | contig 23176 bp, 31 predicted proteins | sample TergutEmb28metaG_3_FD_89872 | JGI IMG/M metagenome (GOLD analysis project Ga0123355, IMG submission 89872) | Embiratermes neotenicus P1 segment gut microbial communities from Petit-Saut dam, French Guiana - Emb289 P1 | ecosystem: Host-associated > Arthropoda: Insects > Digestive system > Gut ... | reverse complement strand
GTCTTGACCTGCGGCATGTATGGTTTGGTGTTCTGCGGCGAAGGCTGTGATGATAGCTTGGGTGATCTGTGGTACTATGCCCGTTATTTCGGGGATGCCCGCTATCATGCCTTGGGAGATTTGTTTTGATATTTCTTCTCCTGAAGCGTGGAAGCGTTGATGTTCTGCGGTTAACCCTACTATTATATGCTCAACCACTGCGGATACCGCACCATCCAGTGCAGAGACATTTTGCACTATGCCATCATTTACGGCGCGTACAGCTTCTGCGGCGGTCATTTCTCCGGCTTTGCCCATGGCGTCCGTCATGCTCTTTTCGACATCACTCGCTTCGCGATCAAAGCCTACCGCTATCCCTTCGGCTAGATTTTCACCTATCTCAGCAAACACAGTGGATGGGGAGTTTATGCCAAAAAAACCGCGTACGCCATCTAAAATGCGTCCGCCTACATCTTTTACGGCTTCCATGACTGCTTCGGCCGCTCCCAACATGCCATCTCTCAGCCCTATCAATAGATCGGATCCTGCTTCTGAGAGGCTTGGGGTGAAGTCCAAAAAAGCTTCTAAGATGCTTTCTGCAATTACTTTGGGAGCTTCCAATATGGCACTGATGATCTGTGGTAAAGCCTCAATCATGGCAACAAAAAAAGTTATACCCGCTTCAATCATTTGTTCTCTGTTTTTTATAAGTCCATCTATTGTTGAGTTAACTATTTGCGGTATAGCTTCAACTATTGCTACTATGATTTCGGGTAACGCTTCAATTAGTGCTACAAAAAGATCAATTCCTGCTTGTATGAAGAGTGGTATATTTTCAGTAATTGCGGTTATTACGCTGCCTGTGATCTCGGGGATAACTTCCACAATAGCTACAATGATTTCCGGTAACGCCTTTACCAACGATACAATAAGATCAAACCCAGCTTGTATGATAAGTGGTATGCTTTCGAGTATCGCCGACAGTAAACTATCTATTAGCGTTGGTATCGCCTCTATGATGACCGGAATAGCATCTACTATGCCTTTTGTTAATCCCATAATTAATTGCAGTGCCGCATCAATTAGCAGCGGAATGTTGTCCATCAATGTTTGCACTATTTGAATCACGACATCTACTATGGTAGGTACAAGTTTAGGTAATGCGTCAGTGATGCCCGTAGCAAGAGTTGTTATTATTTGCAGTGCCCCGTCCAGAAGGGCAGGCAAGGCACCCACGATTCCATCAACCAGGGCTAATATAACATCTACGGCTGTGCTTATGAGTAGTGGTATATTTTTTACTATGCCATCTACAAGTGCAGTGATGATTTGCGGTGCTGTTTCTGCTACAGTTTCAGCCACGTTAACAAATAGATCCAGCACACGGGGAATCGCTTCCGTAATGCCTTTCACGACTTTATTGACGCCTTCGGTTATCATGTCCCCGGCTTCGGAGCAACCCTCAATCATGCCGATAAGACCATCAAGTACCATGGTGAAGCCAGGCAATAGATCCGCACCTATGCTATATTTTATACCTTTAAAGCTACGCTGTAGGGTGTCTAAGCTATCGCCAAATGAAGCCGCAGCATCAATTGATTCTTCTGACATTATCATGCCCAATTCGTGGGCGCGTTGGCGCAATTCCTCTGTGGCTTCTGCTGATGAATTCAACAGTGGCGTAAGTTCCAGCCCTGCCCGTTGTCCAAAGATTTGAAGAGCCATATTTGTTTTTTCTGTACTTGCTTCCATTCCCTGAAAGGCGTAAATTATCGCGTTCATTGCATCTTCAGGTGATTTTTGGCGTATTTCATCGAAGTCCAAGCCAAGCCGCTTTATAGCTTTGCCAACCTTGCCGCCCTCTTCGTCCACGCTACCCATTGCGCTTTGTAGGTTGCGCATACCATAGGTAAAGTGATATAAGGTAGCACCGTTCTGAGATAGTATATAGTCCCATTCCTGTACGCCTTGACGAGACATTCTTAGTTTTAGCGACATGCTATTGACTTTATTTCCGGCTTCAGAAGCTCCCATGGCCATGCCGTAGAGATATGTCCCTGCGGCAACTGCCGCCGCTCCGGTTGCCGCCATTGCCGCACCTATGGCTTTCGCGGAAGCGGTTGCGATATCTCCTACGGCTTCCCAGTTTATTTTGCTGTTTTTCAGTTCGTCAGAAAGGTTTGATAGTTCGCTCTTTGTATTGTTTATTTCGTTTTTGGTGTTGGCCATGGCTGTTTTATTATCAATTAATGCCTTTTCCATGTCCTTGTATGAATCAGAAGCGGGGTCTACGCCTGATTCTCTCATAGTGGTAAGTGCTTTTTCAGCGGCGTCAACGGCCTTTGATTGCTCTTTAAGGCGTTTTTCTAATAACTCTTTTTTCTGAGTAAGACCTTCTACACTCTTATCGTTTTTGCCAAAGGTGGCGGTCAGCAGGTTCATTTCAGAGCCAAGCGTTTTCAGGTTTTGGGTAATTCCCTGTGCGGTTTGCTTGTACTCTGCTGATCCGTCGGAGAGGCTTGAAAGTTCATTTGTCAGGCCGCTTATGTCGCTTTTGGTGTAGGCCATAGCTGCCCTGTTATCAATTAGTACCCGCTCCATGTCCTTGTAAGCGGTTGTTGTTTCTATGTTTTTAGCCTTCATCGCTTCAAGCTTTGCCGTGGCCTCTTCGGTAGATTTGCCGCTTGCCCTAAGTGCGGCTATTTTTTCTTCTTGCACTTTTATGCTGTTCTCGTTTTCTTCTCTCATGCTGACAAGTGCTTTTTCGGCAGTTTCTACGGCTTTTGTTTGTTCTTCGAGGCGTTTTTCTAATAGCCCCTTTTTTTGAGTAAGACCTTCTACGCTCTTATCATTTTTGCCGAAGGTGGCGGTCAGCAGGTTCATTTCAGAGCCAAGCGTTTTCAGGTTTTGGGTAATCTCTTGCGTAGCTTTCTTATACTCTTTTTGCCCATCAAACTCTATTCTTGTTCCTATACGCCCTATCCTGGACACTGCTATAGCCCTCCCAGTACATCATCTATATCTGCCAAGCCTTGCGGCAAATCTTGCTTGAATCTGTCTTTGTTGAATTCCTTGTGGACGCTAAAAAGGGCAACTATTTTGTGCAAGGTCATAAACCATACTTCTTGTTCAGGCCAACCCAGTATTGTCACGCCGATATATAGAAGCCGGGCAAGATCTATCTTTTCTTGTCCGGCCCCTCGTTTCCCTCTTCGTCGTGGTCGTGATCGTGATCATCCTCGTTGCCTTCTGTATCAGTGTGCGGGTTTAGCGATTTGAATATAAGCTCGGTTACTTTTGCCATGTTTGTACCATTGATTAATATGCCTACTTCACTTTCGCTTAACGCCTCTGCACCTTCCGTTGATTTTGTTTCTAAGTATTTGGTATAGGCTGCACCTTCATTGAGGAGACGGGCGAACAGCCACTTGATCAACTTCATCCGCCCCGGCTTATTCATTTCTTCTTCCAAGTTATTAAGGTCTCCTATTTTTTCTTCAACTTCATCAATAACGTTCAAGGAGAAAAGTACGTGCCGTTCTTTGTCCAACATGATTGGTATACGTCCATCTTTAATTGCGCTCATGAATTACTTTCACCCCCCCCCTTTTTTTTTGATTAGTTTGGTTTCTTATTATCATTTTGGCTGTTTTTGCTGTTGTTCGACTTTGCGTTATGTTGTTGTTTTTCTTCACCTCCCGATTGACCGCCCTCAACATTTGAAGCATTTAAAGCCACTATTGATGCGGGTTCAAGGTCGGGTTCGGGATTGGACGACGAATTAAACTCCGGCTCATAAACCTCATCCAACCAATTTTGTGAGATTTGATCGGTCATTGTTCCCGTGTGGTCAACTTTCCATCTTCCATCCGGGCGTTTAATGAAACTACCCACTATTGTTGGGGTGTTGAAAGTCATGCTTGACCCTTTTGTTTGGTATGTTTCGTTCGGGATGGCAAATTTGACTTTGTATAGCCACACATGTTTAAATTTTCCTCTGGGCTTGGTAGCTCTAAAGCCAATAGCAACATATGGCGGTTCATCATCTTCGCTTGCTATCGCTACCCCGTTATCGTCTTGGGTTTGCCCAAGTAAAACGGCTTGTATGTTTGGTTCCAGGTCGTTTATGTTTAAGGTTAAGGTGCCCCCTACAAAGCTTTTCATAATTTCGTCAATGCTGTCATCTGCGTATAGTGTGGCTTCTGCGGTTTCAATGGTTAGATCGGCATTTATTGCCTTTGCCATTCTTACGGGTGTGCCGTAATTGTCTGCACCGTTGACGGTTGTTATTATGGGTGCATAAAATAGATCTCGCAATCCTATCGTAGCCATGATGTTATTCCTCCAGTTCTTCCATAAAATAAAAATCAAGCGAAATGTGATAAAAGCCCGTGTCATGCTCATACATTTCTGCACCTATAGAAATGTTGTAAAAGCCGGCTTTTTTTAGACTGCTCCTCATATCTTTTAACAGGGCATTGTAATTCTTTTTTGAATATAGGTCGGCACCGTAATAATGCTCACAGGTTGATTCATCATCATCCATGTACCAATCTCCACGACTGTTCAACTTTTGAAATGTGATGTAGGTGTCTGAACTCCCCGTAAACCTCAAGCGTTCAACCGGTACGCCCAAAGATAAAAGCGTAGACATCAAAAGATCGTCCACACTTTCGATTTCGTTGCTATTCATTTTGCGCTGCTTCCCATACTTTTGTCATAGCTTCATTTACTGCGTCTGCGGATTTGTTGTTAGCTTTCTCCATCCACCTTGTGCCGGGCATGTTTGAGCGTCCGTAGTTAAGCACGAAGCCTACTTGTGCGTTGGATACCATGCCGCGCTTTCCTTTTTTTGGGTGTCCGTGCGGTTGGTCTCCCTGCGGGAACACATGTAAATGTATTCCTGTGCCATTTTTGGATTTTCTTGCTTTACCCATGCCTATAGAATCTTTTAGATTGCCTATGCTGCGATCGGTTTTTGTCGTGCGTGAAATTTGATCTTTTTGTGCTGCAATAAGAACTTCTGCACCTGCTTTTAACATGGGTTCGGCTGTTTTCTCAGCTAATTCACCTTGCGTTCGTAACATGTGTTCAATTCCTTCAAACGCTTTTGTGTCGACTTTAAAGCTCATTTGCTTCTCCTCCTTCTGAAAGATCAGAGAGCGTCAATTCTGTATATTCTCCACTTGTTTTTGGGTCTGTATAAGCCCTTAAAATCTTATATCTTTTACCTTCGCACTCTGCTAAAGTTTGTCCTGTGTATTCAAATGTATGGATGTCAAACTTTGCATGTTCGGTGTATCCGGTTCTTTTTGCTTCAAAGAATTCCTTGAATCCTACTGATTTGCGATTGGCGTATACTGTAGTGGCTTCTTCGTCTCTTGGCAAGGTGAATCCGGCTTCGTCTGTTTTTATTAGCCCAACTTCACGTATAAGAATAAGTTCATCGCTCCATTGCATCAACTTTCACCCGAAACCTTCAAGGTTATTAGAAGTCTTTCGTAGGCCACTGCAAACTTCTCACTATTTGGAATGTATCCGTAGTTGCCTTTACAGTATAGCATTATAGCTTGCACATGCAGGGGCTTGTCTTTTAGTTGATCTTCTTCAAAAACAAGCCCTACCCTGTGCATGTCTGCTATAGCGGCGGCGATCAGCCCTTTAACTTCACCATCAAGAGCCGTGCCTTTAAGCCTTAATGCTGTTTTTGCTGTCTCTAAAAGATCCACTGATTACCCTTCCCCGCTTTTTAGTTAAGAGGCTGCCGCAGTAGAACTGCCTTTTTTGATGATTAGTACTCCGTTGGGATCTAGCAGTTTGCCGTCACAGGCAAGTATTGCTTTTGTTTTTCTGAAATTATCGTCGTGATCTGTCCATGCTACGACAGTCATTTGCATGTTGCTGTTGATAGCGTAGTCATCAGGATTAAAGAACACTGCTACGACGTCACCGGTTCCGGCTTCATCATAGCCTTTTATTACATCATCCTCTACGGTTTCAACTGATTTTCCTCCGAATCGGTAAGTTTCACCGTTTGCTATGCCGTAATTTACGCGCCCTATTGGTTGTCCGCCGATATCCACCATACCGTCAATGTAGCCGTCAAATGTGCCTTGAGCCATTGCAAAAGTGCCGTTGCGGTATGATATTTTCATCTTTGCAAAAACTTTTTTCTTCCATCCGGCCCAGGTTTTGAACTCTTCTTCTGTCATGATGATGATATTTTTCGCAGGGACGCGCTCATCAACGGTAATGCCCTTTAATTGACCGTTGCCTGTCCCGACAAATATACCTTTTTCCAGTGCTTTTACAATAGCTTCTGTGGCAAGTTTTACAAATTCCTGCTGGAACATCTCGTAAGTCACTATACTTGCGAGTAGGGTTTGAGCAATTTTACATTCAATACCATAAAAGCCAAACTCTACATAAGTGTCAGCTTGTATTTTTTGATCATCGCCGCTGCCTTCACCTATCCATTTTGCTGTAGGTTTTAACGTTAGGATTGGTACTCGCATGTTGCCTTTTATGTTCAACTTCCTTACTTTTGCGTATATTCTTCCGTAGCTTTCCATTTTGCGAATAATCTCTTGCAGTGTTGTAGTTGGCACTACTGCCCCAGCATCTGCTACAGTTGTAACGGCATTAGCTCTTAGTTCTGACTGAATCATGGCGTTAAATTCATCAGGGATTGGAGCGTTGCGACAAGTGTAATTCATGAAGGCGTTGCGATATTCGGGCGTGTCAAATTTATCCGTTTCTTTTGGTGCAGCTCTTCGCTCGCTACCCGCTACATGTTCGTTGAATGATTCTATAGTTGTCCCCGCTGCGCTTGTTGCCACGGATGCCAGTAGTGCGGCGCGTCTTTCTTGTGTTGCTACAAATATTGCCCTTTCCTCTTGTAATTTTTTGACTTCTTCTTCAAATGCGGTTATGTCGTTCTCCGTAAGTTCTGTATTACGTTTTTCAATTTCCACAGCAATAGCCGATAGTCTAGCTTCAATTTCCGCTAATGTTTTCATGGTTTTATGCCTCCAATTTGAGTTTTAATGCCAGTAGCCTTTTACGCTTCTCTAAGGCTTTCAGTTTTTCCGCTTCTCCCGCTCCACTAAAGAAAGAGCGGGTAAAAATTTCAGTGTCCGGATTGGCTGGTCGACCTACTGCGGATACATCATATAATCTTTTGAATTTCAAGATTGTGCGCGTATGGGTTTCTTGGTTGTAGCTGCTCTCGGTTACGATAAAGCCGATTGACATTTTTGTTACCAGTCCTGTCCTGATCTCTTCATAGAGATCTTGAGCTGCCCGGCTTTTGGATAAGTCGGCGTAAATAAAAAGACCGTTATCGTCGGTCTCCGCTCCAAGGGTGTTATTTGATATTCTTGCTACTATTTTTCCGTGGTGATCATATTGCATAACGACGTCAGACATGTCCGCTCCATCGAACGCATTGCGGTCTACCATCTCATAATACTTTATGCCGTCGTATTCCCAAAGTAGATAAGGCTTATCAAAGGTAGTGGCATATCCTTCTACATAGTGATCAGAATTGAACCTTTTATTGTTTCCTTCTTGCGCTTGTGTTAGTGGAGACGTTAAATTTCTGTATTCTATGTTATTCGTTTGAGGGGTCACTTTGCGGCAACTCCTTCCCAAGGTCTTTGATATTTATATACTCTTTGCGAATATAGTGCTCATCCGCCCATTCTTCGTTGAGTTTGGGTTTCCCCCACATTTCCCTTATTTCGTTAACTGTTATCTGTCCCCGGTCAAACCCGGTATTGCCAAGCATTACTTTAGTTTTGTTGCTTACATAATTTAACCTATTGGTGCTTAATATGATTTGGTTGTCATGCGCAAGTGCTCTGTTTGAAAAAACCATGCCGGTAAGCACAAGTGACAACTGAATTGCAAATGGCTCTATTTTTCCCTCGTAGTAAGCGTTGAAACCTTCTTCATCAAATTTATTTTGCAATATTCCTTCATTGGTGCCAAAGTAGTTATAAACGTTTTCGGCTATATGCTTCGCTTGCGCGGCATCTACTGTCGTGGCGTGGCTCTTTACTTGCGTTAGGTCTGTTATTCTGCTGTCGTACAAAAGAAGGCCGCTTTTATTTTCTTCGGAAAGATTAATTTCCGAAAATTTATCACGTTCTTTTTTTAAGTCATCGTCGTTAAAAATGTTGCTCGTTTTTCCTATAAAGCGAATTTTAGCAGAGCTTTTTACGCTGTCAATCACGCCTTGATTATTGGTGTGAATAGCTGTTAAGATCGGCTTTAGCGGGTGGTTTGATTCCCCAAAGAAGTTATTTTGATATTGATGTTGTGTAAGAACTCCCACTCTATCGTACTCAATGGCTGCACGCTGTCCGTTCACGAAGGTGTATCTTAAATATAATGTACCATTTACTTCTGTGATTTCACAATTTTGAGGTAGGAGCGGGTAAAATCCTGTTATGAATCCTGCTTCGTTTTCCAGTGGTATGATGATCGCATTATTGTCTACTGACAGTATTGTAGCAACACGATAGAGAAATTGGGATGTAGTCATAAACGGATTTATTCTTATTTGCCACTGTCGTTCCAGTCGCTCCAGTGCTGCCCCTCTGACTATCGGCACTAACTTACTGCAAAGAGACGCGAAGGAATCTATTGCAGATCTTACTAATGCCGCTTCATATATCCCCTCGGGGGCACTTGTGAATACCGGAGTATAGCCCGTGAACATTTTCCAAAATTCCTGAGCGCCGCCACTTCGGTTTCTTTTGGAGAAAAAGTCTAACACATTGCCTAAAGCTCCCATATGTTCACCCGTTCTTGTTTTTTAAGATTTCACCAATTTCATGCATGTACTTGTGTCTCACGGTTAAAGCATCTATGACTGACACAAACCCATCGATTTTCTTTGTTGGCTCGGTTTTGACCGGTCTGAATGTTCGTTTTTCCAAGTCGTGTTTTAATGCCACATTTAGGAAGTGCGCTTTAAGTAGGTGATTATTTGCAATAAAAAAGTTTCCATCTTTGATGGTTCCTTGAAATTCACGTATTACCGGGGCTAGATTTTCACCTTGCTTTACCCAATCTGTATGGAACCCGTAAGCATTAAGATCGTCGACCAGGTATTGCGCACAATATCGGTCGTATCCTATTTTTAACGTCCCTATTTGATATTCTTTGTGAAGCATTACAAACCAGTTGAAAACATCCTTGTAATCGACTGTGTTTTCACCTGAAAGTGTAAGCACTCCTTCTTTGAGATAGATATCATACGGTACTTTGTCTGCGGCCTGTAGGGCTTCTATGCGGTTGGCCGGCATAAAGAACCGGCAAAACGCAAATAGTTTGTTTTCTCGTTCTATCACTAAAGAAGCCGCTGTGAGGTCGGTGGTTTGTGATAGGTCGATCCCGCCTACCCCATAGCATTTTCTAAAATCCTCAAGTGTTTTGTCAACCATGGCATTTTCAAGCAAGGTATTATCCAACCAGGCCGCAGTGCTGTTTTGCTTTGCATTGCAGTACTTGGTCTTAAATTCTCTTTGTTCGTGCGAATTTGCCTCGGCTGTCAATATCTCGTCTTTATAGAATGATGTAGGCACAGATACGTTTATGTTGGGGTTGGCTTTCTTTATTTCTTCTATATCGTTCCATTTTTCAACATCGTCTATGGTGTACAGTATGGGTAATAGTCGCCGTTCGCGGCTGTCTCCATTTAAAAACGACGTTGAGCGTTCTATTAACTTGTCGTAGATTCCATCATTTTCATAACCCGCTGTACTTATGCAAAATATGAGGGGTTGTAATCTTGCGCCTAAAGCAGTTCGCATGACTGAGAATTGTTTCAACCCTTTGTCTCCCGGCCACCCGTGCAGCTCGTCGCAGACAACTAAATGAGGGTTAAAGCTATCGCTTTTTTTTGGATTAAGTGCGAGTGCCGTTACTACCGTATTGCTTTCCTCAATGTAGATATCATCGCGTCTTTTTTTTGAACGTCGCTTTAGTAGTTGTTCTTTTTTGACCATCTGGTAGAACTTGTCTACGATATCTTTGGCTAAGTCCCGCTTAGTGGATATGCAATATATTTTTGCACCGTACTCGCCGTCCATAAATGCCATATAAGCAATTATCGCAGAGGCCAAGAGGGTTTTTCCGTTTTTGCGGCCAATCACCACAAAAATTTCTTTGAATATACGTAGGTCGTACTCGTCAACTATTCCAAATGTTGCCGCTACTAATGCTTTTTGCCATAACTCCAGAATGAGCCGATCGGCTCGGCCTTCGCTGTGGCGACAAAACCGCTCAATGAAACGGATTGCTTTGTTTGCTTTCTTTGTGTTGTAGATGTAGTCGCCACGCTTTAAGCCTTCCACCAAGATATTGTATGCCTTGTGGACGTGCTGTCCTGCTACACATTCGCCATTCGCAAGTGCAGAATGGTATTCGATTATGTGATTGGTGCCGGGCAAAGGTGGGGCTTTCGCTTTATCTTTACTGCCTTCAATGGCTTGCAGTTTATTCTGTGCCATTATTCATCTCTCAATGCTTGCAGTTCGTCATAAAAGTTTTCAGCCGTCGGCGCAAGATCTGAAAGTTGCTTCATTGCCAAGGTGTGATTGCGAGTCATGGCAATGTGGATCTTTACAAAATCTGATTGTTTGCGCCCCTTCTGATGTTCGCCGTTTTGGTACTCTTCTGTGAATCCTTCGGCATTAATTTTGACTTGCAACTCTTCAAGTGATATGGACATGAAAGCGACGTTTTGGATGAGAGACTTAACCACTTGAAGTTTATTTTTATCTAGCCCCTTGAATGTCTTATTAAGTCGCCGTATTTCGGCAGAAACCCGCTGTTCTATTGTCTTTTCGGTCTTGGTTGTCACAAGTCTCACTTTCTTTCGTTGATTCCCCTACCCACACCCCCCCATGGCAATCCGCGGGGTTTAACTTCTCGCCACGCTCGGTGTGGGCTGATGGTGGTTTTGATCGAAATATGGGGGTATACCAATTAAATGGGAATTACTTCACCATTCTTGCCAAAAATGTAACGTGTCGTCTCACTGCTCCCATGGTGCTCTTTGTTATGACAATCCTGGCACAATGACTCAAGGTTAGACCATGACAGCGAGACATGAGGATCATTGATGTTCTCAGGTGTTAGGTGTGTTTTATGGTGTGCTATCTTTGCAGGCATAGGGTTGGTGGTTTCGCTACATCTTTCACACAGGAAGCCTTTAGATTGCAAGAATGCTTCGCGACAATCCTTCCATACTTTGCTTGCGTAAAACCTTTCTGCCCATGCTTTCATGTTTTTGCCACCCCTTATAAAACTGATAAAAAATAGTCCGTTTAACGCAAAAAGGACGCAAAATGCGTCCTTTTTGGCTAGATTTTTACTAATGCAGTATATCACAGATTAGCGTAACATTGCAACGATTTCAATTAGACTGACGTGTGATTTTAATTGAAGTTCTTATTTTTTATCAAAAAACCTTGAATAAGCCATTTTTGCACTAGCTTCCGTATTGCCGTCCCTCATGTTAAAGGCAATCTCGTTCCAGGTAAGTCCGTTTATGTGTCTATATGTTATAATTTGACGTATTCGACTATTGTTTATTGTCTCTACGTATCTTATGATGCGGTTGTGTTCTATAGTAGCTAACCGCTTTTTAGCTTCAATTTCATCTCTAAGATCTGCAATTTCCACAGCAAGTGCGGTTTTGTTTGAAAAGTCTTTGCTGTAAGGTATGCCCGTAATCCTTGTTGTTGCATTTGTGGCACTGCTTACAAGTTCTGATAGCTTTAGTTGGAGTTGTTCAATTTCACGGTTTAGGTTGTAAAGCTTTGATAACTCCCGCTTCGTCATGATTTTTTTCTCATATACTTCGCAAGCACCTCATCCACGCTGTCTTTGTTTTGTGGCTGTGGTTGCTTGATCTGTGGTAAGAAATCCAGCCCCCCGCTTAGTCTGGTTTCCGTTGTAGCGTTTAGGCTTCTTGATACGAGTTCTTGATTTTCTATTATTTTTTCTTTGATTTTTTCTAATGCGGCATACGGTAAGGTAAGGCCGCAGAATATGCATATAGTGTTTTCAGTGTTGATACCTCTGAATACGTCTAAGCACTCGCCCGTCTCTCGCATGATTTCGTCTGTGTTTATAGGGGTTGAGGCTGATAGGCCAATGTACTTTATGACTCTATCTGTCTCAGGCGGTGCGAATATGTTTTCTTTGAACGACCTTATTGTTTTTGCTGTGGTGCTCGTGGCCTTGGTCGTCTTACTAATTATTGTTGCTCCTTTGGTTGACAGCATTATCTTTAACTCTTCTGCGTCAATGTTCCCTTCGATGCTTTGGTGTTGAGGGATGTCCATAAGTGAATCAAATAGGTCGACGAAGTTTTTGTTTATTAAAAATTTATCGTCTTTGTTGTTGTCAAGTGCAAAAGTGTTTCCAATGCCGTCTATCCCTTCAAGCTCTGCAAAGCACTCATACGCATTGATTGCGGTTTTTGGCGATTCAGTGCTGGACGGCAATACTGTTATAGCTCCTACTTTTTTATCCGTTTGTTGGATTAGTAGGTCAATAAGTAGCGGTGAACCGCCTGATCCTGATCCGCCTCCTGAACTAAAAATCACATAAATGTACTTTTCTTTTAGTTTTTGGTTGATTTGCTCAAGTATAGCGGCGAAATCATTAAGGATTAGTTCTTTTGCTTTGTCTCTATCTTTGCCGCAGCCTTCACCGTCTTTTATGTGGTAGGTGTGCTTGGCTTCTCTTAGGGTAGCTAAATCCTCGCTGGAGGTGTTTACATGCAAAACATTGTATCCTCGTTTCTCAAGTAGCAAACCTATGTTTCCTCCGCACTGCCCCATTGCTATGAATGCTATGTCTTTTTTCATACTCTGGCCTCCTCTAACTCTTCTATACCTTTAGTTGTGATAAAATAAGTGTGCTCTCTTCCTGCTTTATGGCCATTTTTTACGTACCCTATGTCGATAAGCTTTTTAAGTTTTCGGTAGGCGGTAGTTCCGCTTATCTCGACGTCTGAAACGATTTTTTGACGAGTTATCGCCCTTATTTTTGTTGTTGCTTTGCACTCTTTTGACATAAGGTTCATAATCGCATAACTTAGTAGATCCATGTGTTTTTACCTTTCATAACTTTTCATTTCTTTGCATAACTTTTCATTTCTTTGCATAACTTCTCATAACTTTGCATAACTTCTCATAACTTTGCATAACTTTCCACGATTTTGATTTAACTTCGTTGGTGGTCGTACTCTTCAAAAGATTTTACAGTTCTAAAAATGCGTCTATTGTTCACAAATCGCTGTAAACGCCTTGTTTTTTCTGATGCACTGTTCTTGTCATAAATCATGATGTAAGGGTCATAGCCCATGTCTCTCAGGCTGTAAACTCTATGCAAATCCTCTTCTAGGCTACTGTTGAAGTTGGTTAACACGTATACACTTTTTCGTTCGTGACTTTTAAATCTAAAATTTTCACGGAAGAATTGAAATTTTGCTGTCAAATCTTCTTTGGGGTCATCCCAAGCAAAGCGCGCTACTTTTATTTTGATTTTGTTGAGCAATTGTATAACTTCCTTGTCAATAAGGCGTATGTCTAATCCTTGGGTGAAGTCCACCCATGCGCCTATATCTGCAAGCTGTTGTAGTATTCGCTCCCGATCAGCACACGCAAGTAGATTGGGATCCAGTAGCTTTATAGTTTTCTGCCCCGCCCAAAACTCATCTATATCCGCTACTTTCCTTGATACTTTGCCTTCTTTCTGGGTTACAATGCAAAAAGGGCAGTTTCTCGGGCACCCCCTCGTTACGAAACCGTATGCTTCATCGTATTGAGGATATAAACTATAGTCAGGCATTATATGTTCAATGTTGATCGGCAGATCGTCGCACGGTGGCAATTCTTCAAAATTGCCGGAGCTGTACCCCGTTCCGCCTTTTATTATCTTTTTAGCGTTTATGACCGTTTCAATGTCGGGTGTAAAGTCAAAAACTTTACTAATGTAAACAATATCGTATTCGAGCAGCGGGGTGCAGAATTCAACTTCGTCGCCTTGATTTTTATGACATGTGGACAACTTCATTAATGGCAGATTTGGGAAGTTATGACCATCTGCATCAATTAACCCTATTTTCACTTGCTTTTTTCTCAAATTCTGCGTCGGTTACTTTGAATGTGCTTATTACACTTGGGAATACATCTCCATAGACTATATTTTTAATAAGGCGATCAACGTCAATTATAAGTTTTTCGCTGTATGGTGGATTTTCTAAATAAATTTCACAGAAGTTGCATTCAACGTCAGTTGTGCAGGAGTTGCATTCTTCAGGGTTTGGTTTAAGGGTTTTTATAACCTCAAAACATTCTAGGATTTTTTTGTTCATTTCTTCACACGCTTTGCTTCTTGCTATTAGTACTTCAAGTTCCTTCAGGCCGATTATTACTTTTGCATTATTAAGCATTTTTTTGCCTCCTTTATATATTTTTCAACACTTTTTAACTATCGTTTTTATATTTGATGGTCTTTTTACCATGCGAGCATACATGTATGCTCCTGCTGCATGTTCGCTAAATTTAGGCTTTACAGATCCCGTAACTTTGTAGCCTTTATAGTGTTCTTCCAATATCTCAATGGCTTTGTTTTCATTTAAGACCATTTCAGTAATACGTTTTTTTGAAATTTTATAGTTTGTTTTTGGTAGCCTGTAGTCTGATGATATGGACTTAGGTTTCTCAAGATTAATGCTGGTTGAGAATGTTTTTGTTCCTTTACGATTGCCTTCTTTAGTTTCCGGCTTTGCTAAATAATTGGCTAATTCTGTAAAAGTGCCGTCCGGATCCGGTTGTAACCTTCTCGTGTGCGTCCTCCCTCCTAACGTCCAAAGATTTTCTGCAACGTCACGATCAGAAAAGTTCATGACCAAATGGTAATGAACATGTAATTTTCCTGTTTTTTTATTCTCTACACGTTCAATTGCGTAGATGTATTTAAGCTCCGGCAATCCGTGCTTTTTGATATATCGTCGAAGCCGTGCGAAGTAATTTTTAAGGTGTTTTCTTGCTTCTTCTAAGTCTTTGGGTATATTCTCTTGGTCGCATGTAAACGTACACCATATATCTTTAGTAGTGAAATTTGAGTGGATGAGCCTTAATATATGTTTTTGCTTGTTGTTTTGGTTTAGTTGCTTTTGTGCTTCCTTGGAAACGTTAAAAGGTTTAGATCTGTTTTTGTCTTTGGTGGCTTTCCATGCCGGGTTAACAGGATACATTTGAACTTCCAGTAAGGTATCCCCACTTTTTATAAGTTTGACGCGATATTTTAAGCCTTTGGCTCTTAGAGATTCTAAGTAGTCGTCAATGCTTACTTGATCGTATAATTCTTCCGGGTGAAGATTAAAATAAAACATATGGGCATCCTCAACAAATGTAAGCGGCTTCTTGTTTTTTTCGATTTTTTTATCGATTTTTTTCTTGAGTAGAAGATTATAGAATCAAAAATCCAATCTTTTGGTTTGGTTCCAGTTTTCGTACGCGGCTTGCTTTTGTTTTTGGGTTTGTGCCGGTAAGACCTCTTGTTTAAATGTTTGATTGCTTCTGATGCGGTTTTTTTTATCCACAAGCGAGCTGTGGACAAAATCAAATGCTTCCTTCTCTTCGTTAGTGAGTGTGTTTATGTCTCGCCCCCAAAGCCTTTCTATGGCCACAAATACAGAAATTGGTATTTGTACGTTTTTGGGATACTGAGGGTTGTTTTGTATGCTGTTCAAAAAATTCATCATGGCATTGTCTCCCCAAGGTCAAAATCTTAAAGTCAAGTGATTTAAGCGTGGACGTAACGTCCACGCAAAACACCAACATAATAAATAGAACAATATAGCGAGTTGATATTTTTAGGTGATAAGGTTTGCGCTTCACCTCTTAATACTAATTACAAGGACGCCAAACGCCCCGTGGACGTTTATTTCTTATTGACTGCCAATCTTTAACCGTGATACAATAGTTAAAGTGTTTTTTTCCATTTTTAAAGTAATTTTAACTTTTTTTGTTGAACGCCTTATTTACCTATTATTGGTAAGTAAGGCGTTTGGCGTTAGTTGTTGTTTTCTTTGTTGCTTATGCCTCTTCCCGACAGCTTCATGTGGTGCAGGATCTCGACCGTTTTAACGACACTTTTCATTTCTTTGTCGGTGTAGCCGGAGGTGATGTCTTTTATTTTCTTCATTTGCTGGTTTCTGTCGGCTTTTGGCTGTTGGTAGGAATTCTTTTTTTGGTAGATTAGGCGGTCTATTGGTATCCCGAAGATGTCCGCTAGTTTAAATAGGGTTAGCGGGGCTGCTCCTCGATCGCCGCGCTCAATTAATCCAATGTAGCCATCAGTGAAATCTAGTAGTTCGGCTAGTTTTTCCATAGAAATGCCGCGAGCTTTTCTTTCTTTTCTGATGTTTGCTCCTATGATTTTGTCTAGTTGTTTTTTTTGTCATGGCTGCTCCTCCTTTTCGCTTGTTGGCTGCTGATCGGGTTCATCTTCTTCTGTTAGTTCGCCATCAAGGGGTAGTTTTGACATGTAATATGTAAGCTCTGCGGCTTGATGGCTTATCGGAAGTTCATCGTCGTAAGGATTAAAGAAGTACACTTCATCACATGCGCGTTCTGATACGTATTTAACGGCTTGTCTCGCGGCTCGTATAACGGTAATGTAGTTTTCCGCCTCTGCTTCAAAATCTAACTTTGACCCTAGTGAACGCGCTGCTGACAGCGCGATACACTCTAGTTCGTTGGCTATAAACTCCCATTCTTGTTTGTCCATGGTCATGCATTTTATTTTGGGATTGTTGGTAGGTTTAGTTTTGTGCTTCTTCACGTATTCGCTCCTTCAATTCACTGCTTTTTGTCATTTTCTGTGTCGCTAAGGCTTAATTGTGCTCCCCGTACCTCGGCCAATACAAACCGATTATTGATCAATTTTACCTCTACACTTTCAGGCATATATTCGCCATCAACTCTTCTTTGGTCTTTGAATGATAGTGATGTTCTGTACTTAACGGCAGGTCTTTTGTACTTGTATGACTTTTCTTTTGAGTGTTTGTCTGATGTGACTGTGTTGATCTCTTCGTCGTCGATTAGCTCAATATTGAGCTTTAGTGTTATGACTCCGCTCTCAAATTTGCCTTTATAGAGTTCCCTCAAACATTGGCATATGGCTCCATCTAAGCAGTTTTTGGCCGATGACAGAGCCGGGTTATCCAGGTTGAATTCGAGTCCTTTTGATTCATTGTTCACTTTTTTGCGCCTCCGTTCTTTTAGCTGTTATGGTGTTTGTATTGGTTTTCATCATTCGCCCCGTAAAAGGCATTTGCTATGCCTCTAAGTGCCGAATCGCAAGCCTTTTCCTCGCCCTTTGACAGGTCGGATTCTTCTGTGCTTGTAGTGGGTTCTTTTATATATAATGGAGTGCCGTCCGCTTGTGGTGCGGCTTGCCCCGCGAGCGCGGCCGCGAATCGTTCTTCCGCGTTCGTTCTGTTGCAGTGGATTGTCCCAATTGTTATGAGCTGTTCCCCGCTCCCTGGTTCTTGAGTGTGTGCCGCTTCAGAAGAGGTAACTTCAGAAGAGAAGGGCGGATCAGCCGCATCCACTGCGACTATTAAGTATTGTGGCACGCCTTCAAGTGGTGTGCCGCTTGGCGTCCTTAGTGTTGCTTCTCCGGCATACACAAGGCATTCATTTGGGCTTAATATCCTTGTCACATATACCCCCCGGTTCTTGTTTTGATTTATCACTTGAGTCTGCTTGTGATTCTCTGGTTAGTAGGTAGTAAGCTATTTGCGCAATGCGTACTGCAAAAAGATCTTCATTCCGATCCGGGTTTGCTTTTTTTGTGATTTCATGAATGTGCATTGGTTGGCTCCTTCATGTGGGTCGTTAATGTTTGTATTGCCGCTTTCCTTAACTGATGGTATTGTTGTTTGAGGAAAGGAGGTGAATAGTATGTTAAGCAAGAGAGCATATAAGGTTTTAGGGGTTGTTTATAAGAAGCCTCAAACAGCTCAATACTTAATGGCAAAAACTCATTTAGATATGGATACGATGATAGATCTTATGAACGGTTGTTTGAGAGATTTGGTTTACTGCAAAAACAACCGCGAAGATTCTGCATTATCCATTATTTCAATTAACGAAGCCGGCAGAGCTGCACACGAAACGAACCGAAGGATTGTAAAGTATGACGTGCGCTTTTGGATCACTTGGGCAGTTCCTGCTCTACTGTCATCGGCTGCTCTTGTAAACTCAATCTTGGCTAGATTAGGTTTATAATTATCGCCACTATAGATATAGCGACGGGTACTAGCCATATAAGACATGCGTATTGTTTTTCTCTGAACGGCGTATAGTTTGCAAGAAGTAAATCACAATTTCTGCAAAAGACGCCCCCATGATAAAGTGTTCTGCGTTGAGCGTTTCCGCACTTTGGGCAGGCTGTCTTTTTTTTAGTTGTGTTTTTTGTTCTCACTGTGCCCTCCTTCTGACTGATCTTGCAACCGCAACAAAACTAACTGTTCCAATAACTGCACTTATTACCGCAAGTGCAGTTATCTTTTTTTGCATTTTTTCTATAGCTTTGCTTTTTTCTGCTAGATTGGCTTTTGTGATGTTCCAGTAGAATCTGTCTCGTTTAAACAACGCACGGATGTTATTGATGATCAACTGCTCTTTTTCGTTTGTGCCGTCCTCAATTTGCATGGTGTGGTATTGGTAGGGTGCTGTTGTGCCACCCCCGCGGTTTCCAGTATTTTTCTGCAAACTCATCCGAACTTAGCTTTTTTTTTGAAAATGTGGGGTCTTTTCTCATGGTTGTTCCTCTTCCCTCCTCTGTTATATTGGCTGTTTTATTGGGCTTGTGTTGTTTGCGTTGCTACGCTGGTTGTGTTTGTGTTTCAATGTCGACCGCTGCTTGCAGCCCCATGATTACTCCATAAGCTATTTGTCTGTGGTCATTTGGCAGTTGTAACATGATTTTTAGTATTTCAGCTATTTCTTGTATATCTTTTTTATCCAGCCGTTCATAATCGGCTTTGTCCGTCTTTGTCATAGATGTTCCTCCTTTGATTGACACTTGACTATAGGCATATTATAATTTACCTATAGTCAAGTGTCAAGTCTTTGATTTGAAAATTATTTGACTGGAGGTATATATTTGTGTTAGTCTTAATTAGGAGGCGACGACAATGAACGAGCGCGTCAAAGAGATTAGAACTAAGTATGGTTTAAAGCAATCTGAATTTGCTAAAAGGCTAGGAGTTACGGGTGAGCAAATTTCTCGCATTGAAGGAGGAAAGCGACATTTAACCGATCAGATGGTACTGGCTATATGTCGCGAATTTGGAATAAGCGAAGCTTGGTTGCGCACTGGCGAGGGGGAGGCGCATATCACTGCGGAAAACGCCCTAATTGCTCAAATTTCTGACCAATATGGTTTAGATGCACTTGATCGTAAAATCCTTGAAATTTACGTAGAATTGCCGGAATCCCACAAAAAAGCATTTAAAGATTTTGCATTGAGGTTAGCGGGTGCGGCTGTTGAAACTAGTTTTGGTGCGGAATTTGCAGAAGAATTGGCGGCAACGGAGGAATTGGAAGCAGAAAAGCAACACAAGGAATTCAATAGAGACTTAACTGAAGATGAGGCGGTAGAGCTTTACCGACAGCGTTTACGTAACGCCAAAAAGGGCATGGTCTCGTCTACGACATACGAGAAGTACGCATTTGGAAAAACAAACACATTATAAGGCCAAACAATAGGAACTAGCTCACTTGGTCTAGCCAAGTGGGTACATATATATATCGTGGTGCATTGTTACAATTAGCAGGAGGTGAAGTGTGTTTATGCTATGCGCCACTCGTTACCCGTCGTTATTAGTTAATTTTGGAAGGGAAAGATTTTTAATGAAAAAGATTTTTAGTACATTTGCGTTAGCCTTGATTTTAGCTTTCAGTACAATTACTGCTTTCGCGAATGCCGGCGCGGCGACGCCACGAGATGAAGTCGTTACTTCAGTTTTGACAGGCTCTATCAACTTGAACGGTGATGTATTTGAGTTGGAGAAGCAACTTCCGCACGTTCACATGCTTTTTACGTTTGACAATTTTGCAGCAACATTAAACGAATATCCTATTGAAGTGGATGTGCTGTTTAAAACTACAGACCCAACAGCGGCATATGATGAAGCGGATTTAGAGGTTTATCCCAGTTATGTAAGTTGGAACGGTGAAGCGTGGGAGATAATAGTTTACTATGACTATCACATCATTCTAACGTTAGACGACCTAATGTTGGCATTTGAAAGCGAATATCCTGTTGAGCTAACTTTATTGTTGCATGATACTGATGGCATGTTTGTGCTTCAAGTCGCACCTGTGTCAGAAGAGCAGGAAACTGCTCAATCTGTAGCCCCGCTAATGCCGGTACCTCCCACATCTGCTTTTGTGCCGCAGCCAACACCGGCACCAAATATTGCCCCACCGCCTGCAACCGGGATTGATTTAAGTAGGAATGTTTGGTTGCCCGCAACCGGGACAAGGTATCATTCTGTAAATAATTGTGGCAACATGAACCCTGCAAGAGCTAGGTCTATGACTCGTCAGGAGGCGCGAAACGCAGGGCATCAAGCATGTGCCAGATGTTGGTAATTAAGCGGCGGGGTTAACTAATGCCAAAAAGAAAACGGCAAAAAGGAATTTCTTTAAAGCGAGTTACAGGTATAACCAAGGCCAAGCGTACTATTGCTCGCAAGACGGGTATACCAACTACCAGGGCGGGGAGACAGCGTAAATTTGGCAAAATAGCTAGTGGCGGTTGTTTGGTTCTAGTTTTAAAGCTTTCTTTGTTTGTATCCTTGACCGCCTTTGCTATCTCTGCCCTTATGTAGCAACAGCAATAAGCCCATGCTTAACAGGTATGGGCTTTAATATTAGATTGGATTGGTGAATTGTGAAGAACGCTGTAATATACGCTCGTTACTCATCTCATGGACAGCAAGACCAGAGTATAGACGGGCAGTTGAGGGACTGCCGCGCTTTTGCTGAAAGAGAAGGCTTCCGCATAGTAGGCGAATATATAGACAGGGCTGCTTCTGCAAAGACTGATGCCAGACCGGACTTCCAACGCATGATTAAAGATTCATCAAAAAAGCAATTTCAAATAGTGATAGTTTGGAAGCTTGATAGGTTTTCCCGCAATCGTTATGATAGTGCTCATTATAAACATGCCCTCAAAAAAAATGGTGTCAGGGTTGTTTCTGCTACGGAAAAAATATCAGACGACCCGGAAGGTATTATACTTGAAGGCGTCATAGAGTCGCTTGCGGAATACTATAGTGCTAATCTCTCAAAACACGTTAAGCGCGGACAGCGCGAGAGTGCATTAAAAGGGCATCACGTTGGAGGAATTCCGCCCTTTGGTTTTAAGGTCGTAAATAAACGGCTTGTGGCTGACGAAGAAAAAGCCCCTATAATCCGCTACGCTTTTGAAGAATATGCACGAGGTGTTACTAAAAAGAAGATAATGGAAGCATTGAGCGTTAAGGGTCTACTTAACGGAGCGGGTAAGCCGCTTACGCTTTCAATGCTCCACACGGCTTTGCGAAATAAAAAATATATAGGCGTGTACTTATACAATGGAGAAGAAGTAAAAGGAGCATGTGAAGCCATAATAAATAATGACACTTTCGATAAGGTGCAAGAGCTGTTAAGTGCCAGGAGTCACGGCAAAAGCGGCGAGAAAGCCAAGCAAGAGTATTTACTGCAAGGCAAAGCGTACTGCGGTTTGTGCGGTACGCGCTTGGTAGGTACGTCAGGCACCAGCAAGCAAGGTAAGGCGTATCATTACTACTATTGCGGAAAGCGCAAAAAAAGTAATACATGTGAAAAGTTGAATGAGAAGAAGGGTTTTCTCGAATGGTATATAGTGGAGCAGACAATGGAATACGTGCTACAGCCGGCACGAATAGAGTTTATTGCTTCTCGTATAGTAGCCAGATACGAAGAAGAATTTAATGATAGGCGTATTAAGGATTATGAACGGCAAGTTGCTAAGCTTGATCAAAAGATAAAGGATGCTGTACATGCTTCTATAAAGGCACCTGAGCAATCCAGGCAAATATACTATGACGAGATGGAAGCTTTAATAGCACAAAAAAATGATATTGAAGATGAGCTTATCACATTGAGGGTTGCAAGTAAAAATCGCTACACGCAAGAGCAGATCGTAGCTTGGTTGAAAGTTTTTATGCGTGGAGATATGATGGATGTAGAATTCCAAAAGAGGATCATTGACGTGTTTGTGAATTGTATTTACGTGTATGATGATAAAATTGTTATATATTACAACGTAAAAGATGACGCTTCACTACATAAGCAAGTGTCATATATTGAGATGTTAGATAGTACCAGCGAACCGCCAAGCGTTAATAAGTTTGGCGGAACGGATGGGTTCGGATATCAAATGGCTAAGCCCGGTTATTGCTATATCAAAGGGAAAATACTGCATATGAATGATTATCTTATCTTTTGATGATTATGAGCAATCTCAGAAAATTTACACTTTAAAAATAACTAACTCTTAAACCCTTTATTTGCGTTTTGTTGCACTATGCTATGCTTTTTTAAGTGATAGCTTAATGTATAAAGCAAATAGCCTAATTATTAGTGTCTTGATGTTTGTAAACTGAGGTTAACGCTTCTTGCTGTTACATAAACTTGATGTCCGTCAGGGCAGCTACCCATATTAACCCCTATCGTGTGTAATACTCGTGTTTGTGGATCAACATGATATACAAGTCCACCACTGTCACCGCCTCGTGTTCTTGTGATATTGGTTCTAACGCCCGTAACAGTCGGAAATCCTGATACTCTGTGTAGCCAATTTAAATTGGTCACTTCGCCGGTAGAAATACCTGTAACGCTCCCAACCACAGCAATAAACATCCTAACTTCTGAATCCATAACACTTACCGATAAGCTTCTTGAACCGGTATTATAATGTATGGTGTTAGTAGCTGATGCACCGGAATCCAACCTTATAAAAGCTGCATCAGTCATACCTGAAACTGTCGCTCTTTCTACTATACCTATACGGTTTCCACTGGAATTTACAAAAATTTGATTGTCTTGAATACCATGACCTG
>Ga0123355_10003263_pt1 | contig 23180 bp, 24 predicted proteins | sample TergutEmb28metaG_3_FD_89872 | JGI IMG/M metagenome (GOLD analysis project Ga0123355, IMG submission 89872) | Embiratermes neotenicus P1 segment gut microbial communities from Petit-Saut dam, French Guiana - Emb289 P1 | ecosystem: Host-associated > Arthropoda: Insects > Digestive system > Gut ... | reverse complement strand
TAAAATCAAAAATATGCTGTAACGGAGTGTGTAAGTAGTGTTTGAAAACGTGAAATTCTTATTTTCGATGGAACGCCGTGTGAGGGGAAACTCTCACGCACGGTGTGGTGCGGGGGAAAAGCTGGAGATTACTTCAAAGGCTTACCTATCGCAATCCGCCGCCAAGTCGCAAGGCATCAAGCAACTAATGGCCGGTGGCGGTGTAATCTTGCTGGGCATGACCTTAGTTCCCATGCTCGCAACGCTGTTTTAACGGAGGTGTAAATGAGCATTATCACCGACATGCTTACGGAATGGATCACTGAATTATTAGTCGGCGGCATCATTGGTAATCTCACAGGGCTGTTCGACAGAGTCAATGATCAAGTCGGAGATATTGCGATATCAGTAGGTATGACGCCGTGGGCCTTTAACCCCGGCGTCTTTAACCTCATTCGAAATCTCTCCGAAACTGTAGTATTGCCGATAGCAGGACTCTTGCTCACATTTGTAATGACATGGGAACTCATACACCTGATTATTGATCGCAATAATCTTCAAGAAATAGACACATGGATTTTCTTTAAATGGGTTTTCAAAACATTCATCGCAGTGCTTTTACTATCAAATACATTCAACATCGTAATGGGGATATTCGACGTTGCTCAGAGTGTGGTCAGCAGCGCAGGTGGAATCATATCCGGCAGCACTGCGGTAACTGCGGACATGCTAGATACACTTGAGGCTGATCTTCTGCTCATGGATGTCGGCCCATTGCTCGGTCTGTGGCTACAATCATTTCTAATCCAAATTGTAACTATAGCAATGAATATCGTCATATTCATTATCGTATACGGCAGGATGATTGAAATCTATATCCTGACCAGTATGGCACCTCTGCCAATGGCAACACTTACTAACCAGGAAATGAGCAGTATGGGGCATAACTATCTCAAGTCGCTGCTCGCCGTTGGATTCCAAGGGTTACTGATAATGGTTTGTGTAGCTATATACGCCGTCCTTGTACAAAGCATTGCAATCGGCGGAGATCCCATCGGTGCTATATGGGCAACACTTGGATACACGGCACTACTTTGCTTCACACTCTTTAAAACCGGGAGTGTCGCAAAAAGCATATTTAGTGCACATTAAAAAACTTCGGTGTCAATTGATTCCGAAATGGAAAGGAGATTCACACAATGGCAATAAATCCAAAATCAAACGCTGCATTGGAAGTTAGCGACCAAGCCGATTATATGAACTATCTAAAAGATGCACCCATAGAAGAATTTGCGAAATATGCAGGTATAGACATTAACGAGGCGGTAGATAGACGCGTCGCCGCAGTGGAAGCTGCCGCCTTCATCCCGGCAGTAGAAGTACACGCCCGACCCATTACTCCAATAGGCAATCTTGTTGGTTTTGCAAGCGTGACCATCGGCGGTATTAAAATCGACGATTTCAAAATCGTTGAAAACAAAGATGGCGAGCTATTCGTAGGTATGCCGAGCAGACCTGACAAAAATAGTGATACCGGATACCGCAACACGGTTTACGTCAACAAGGACATCAGAGAAGATTTTAGCAAAAAGGTGCTATCAGAGTACAGTTCGGCAGTCGAAAAGGTACAGGCTCGCTCCGAAAGTCAACGCTCAACACCGGAAAAAACCAAAAAGCGTATAGCTGATCGAGTGGCAGAGGCTGAAAAGGGAGCACAAGAGTATAATGCCAAACTTCCCAAAAAGGAAAAGACCGTAAAAAACAGAGCAGACAGAGGCGAATAATCGTAGACACATCGAGATGCGAGTTGGTATTTTGCTCCAAAGCACTAAACTCGCACACAATTAAGACAGGGCCTACACCGAAAGGAGGACTATATGCCTTATGTAAACATTCCCAATGATTTAAGTAAAATAAAGACAAAAGTAGCCTTTAATCTATCCAAGCGTCAACTGCTCTGCTTCGGTGTGGCGGCGGCAATCGGAATACCGACATACCTCTTTACTCGCACAATCATCGGCAACAGCATGGCTCTTTTCCTTATGATCGCGCTTATGCTTCCGGCATTCATGTTGGCAATGTATGAGCGAGACGGACTCCCGGCTGAAAAAGTAGCATGGAATATCATCCGAGCTATGTTCATCAGGCCGAGTTCAAGACCGTATAAGACGGAAAATATATATACCATTTTGACCAAGGAGGAAAAAAGGGTTGAAACAAACAAAAAAGAAAAAATCACCACCAAGAAGCATAAAAGTTAAAGTCCGCACCCCACGAACTGCACAGCAAACTATTCCCTATCAGGAGATGCTCCGAGACGGTATATGTAAGATAAAAGATGGTTATTACACCAAGACAATTGAATATGACGATATAAATTATTCTGTAGCATCAAACGAAGACCAATCAGCAATCTTTGATGGCTATTGCAGTTTCCTCAACTATTTTGACAGCACATTGCCATTTCAACTGTCTTTCATCAATCATCGCTCCAGAGTAAACAAACGTCAGAAAGTCAATATCCCTGCACAAAACGACAAGTTCAGTAGCATCCGTACAGAATACGCTCATATGCTAAAAGGGCAAATCGCCAAAAGCAATAATGGGATTTCTCGTTCAAAGTATATCACCTTCGGCGTACCTGCTTCGACACTCTCGGAGGCTCGCCCACGTTTGGAACGCATCGAGTCCGATATAATCAATAACTTCAAGAAACTCGGCGTAGCCTCCCGCCCCCTTAACGGTCTTGAACGACTGGAGGTGCTTCACGGGCAATTAAATCCGGGCTGGCGTGGCCAATTCTCGTTTTCATGGACGGATATATCAAAAACAGGTATGACAACAAAAGATTTTATCGCCCCAACATCATTTAACTTTAAGCAAAGCCGGACTTTTAACACCGGCGCAGCCTGGGGCGCGGCTTCATATCTGCAAATCATGGCATCTGAACTGTCTGATAAGCTGCTTTCCGAGATACTTGAAGTTGATGCGGAAATCACCGTAACGATGCATATTAACACGGTTGACCAAACAAAAGCTATCAAGGCAATAAAAAGTAAGCTGACAGATATCGATAAAATGAAGATGGATGAACAAAAAAAAGCTGCTCGAAGTGGATACGACATCGACATTCTACCACCGGATCTCATAACTTACAGCAAAGATGCAGCGGCACTTTTGGCAGACCTACAAAGTAGAAACGAAAGAATGTTCCTGCTTACATTCACCGTCATTAACACTGCACCCACCCGCCAACGCCTTGAAAACGATATATATACTGTTGCCGGAATATGCCAAAAGTATAATTGCGCACTGAAACGTCTTGATTTCCAACAGGAGCAAGCATTCATGTCTAACCTCGTTTTAGGTCACAATGAAATCGAAATTCAACGTGGTATGACAACATCTTCGACAGCAATCTTCGTTCCCTTTATGACACAAGAACTCCGTATGGGCGGTCAGAGTCTGTATTATGGTATGAATGCCCTCTCTCAGAACATTATCATGGCTAACCGAAAAAAGCTCAAAGCCCCCAACGGACTATATCTTGGAACACCGGGCAGTGGAAAATCCTTTGCCGCCAAACGTGAACTACTCAATGTATTTCTTTCCACGAATGATAGAATCATCATAGTAGATCCTATGGCTGAGTATGCACCGCTGGTAAGGCGACTCGGCGGCGAAGTCATCGAGATATCACCGGACAGCCCTCATCACATCAATCCAATGGATATCGACCTAACAGATACCGGAGATGAAAATCCGGTTGCTCTTAAAGCAGACTTTATCCTATCTCTTATGGAGCTTGTTGTTGGTGGCAAAGACGGCTTGCAACCAATAGAGCGCACGGTCATTGACAGGTGCACTCGCCTTGTGTACCGAGACTTACTCAATAACCCCAATACAGCAGAGGTCCCCACACTGCAAGATTTATATGAACTACTGAATACTCAGCCGGAACCGGAGGCAAAACGCTTGGCAACCGCGCTCGAAATCTACTGCACAGGCAGTCTTAATGTGTTTAATAATCGCACAAATGTAGATACAGACAATCGCGTCATCTGCATTGTGCTTAACAAGCTCGGTGCGGGATTACGCACAATCGCTATGCACATTACCAATGAACTCACATGGGCTGCAGTTGACGCAAACTTCCGACGCGGTATCTTTACTTGGTGCTATTACGACGAAGCTCATATGCTTCTACGTGACACACTCACTGCAAGTTACTTCGTTACAATATGGAAGATGTTACGTAAAAAAGCCTGTGTTCCCAGTGCCCTCACCCAAAATGTAAAGGATTTTTTGGCCTCAAAAGAGGTCGAAAACATCCTCGAAAATTCAGAATTTATGGTTATGCTATCTCAGGCGGCAGGTGACCGTGAAATACTTGCCCGGCAATTAGGTATATCTCCACATCAACTATCATATGTCACACATAGCGGTAGCGGTGAAGGATTGCTTTTTTATGGCAGCACTACTATCCCATTTGTTGACCGCTTCCCAAAAGACACAGAAATATACCGCTTGCTGACAACAAGACCGGAGGATTTGAGAGATGAATCGAAATCCGGCTAAAGAAGATCTTGATGCATGTGACTCCGTAACCGAAGGAAATAAACTAAAGCATGAGAGCACTGCATCAAAACCCTCAGACAAACTGCGGCAAGATAAAGCTCTCAATCCCCAAAAATCCAAAGATACATCGGACAAAGGTATGGGAACAAATACCGATAAGAACATTAAATCAAAATTCCGTATTGAAAAGAACAAAGGCAACATTGACACGGCAACAGAAATCTCTGCAAATCAGAAACCACGAAAGCCTTTAGGTATGACCGGGGGACTCGTACAGAATGCCAGGGTCGCTGCATGGGCAAAGCTACATGGAAAAATCCACGAAGTTGAACATGAAAATGTTGGTGTTGAAACATCCCATCGCGCAGAGCTCATGGGCGAACGTGCAATAAGGGCAGAAGGTCGATTTCTCAAACGTCGCGCACTTTCTCGCCCTGCGCGAGTCGCAAGCAGACTACAAAGGAAAAGTATACGTAAGAATACTAATCTACAGTTCCGAAAGATGGTGCGAGAAAATCCGGCACTGCGGAGGAAAAGCATTGTCTCGCGATATGTTCAAAAGCGACGACTGCGCAAGCTGTATCACCAAAATGCTAAAGCAGCGGCAAAAGTAACTGCAAAAACAACAAAACAAACAGCATTAGTAGCAATAGCTATAACAAGAAGAATTGCCAACGCAGTTGGTGCCGTTATATTGTTGGTAAAGAGCAATCCAAAGGTCGCGCTTATCTTAATCGCTCTCATCTTGCTGGTTGTTATTATTGTATCTTGCATGAGCAGTGCACTCACTATTGGCAATAGCGTGACCGGTGCCATCGGCGCAAGTACATTTCCGGTAGAAGATGCTGAAATGCTCGCTGCTCAAGCACTTTATGCCGAGTGGGAGGCCGCATTACAGTACAAGCTTGACAACTTCGAAGCCCTAAACCCCGGATACGACGAGTATCGCTTCGACCTTGATGAAATCTGGCATGACCCTTATGTGCTGATTTCCATTCTGTGTTCATTGCACGAAGGAGCTTGGACACTCGAAGATGTAATCGATACCCTCGAAAGACTTTTTGATTTGCAGTATACCCTGACCATCACTATTACGGTAGAAGTTCGTTTCCGCACAGAGTCACACACGAGCACCTGTCCGGAGACAGGACTCACCTATTCGGAAACCGTCATCGTCCAATACAACCATTACATATGCACAGTTATACTTAGAAACTTCAACCTATCCCATCTGCCTATACATATCATGAGTCAGGATCAGCTCAGCCGCTACGCATTATTCATGGCAACACTCGGCAATCGCCCGGACTTATTCCCGGTACATTTGTTCCCCAGGGCTTCAACTCTAAGAGAACCCGGTCGCCATGATATCCCCCGGGAATATCTGGATGCAGATCCTGTCTTTGCAGCAATGATGGCCGAGGCAACACGCTTTGTCGGATTTCCATATATATGGGGCGGCTCAAATCCCTCGACATCTTTTGATTGCAGCGGCTTCGTATCTTGGGTACTCAATCAAAGCGGATGGAATGTCGGACGTTTGGGAGTGCTGGGACTTCGTAGCATCAGCACACCAATTTCCTCTGCTGACAGAAGACCCGGCGACCTTATATTCTTTATAGGAACATTCAACGCACCTCTGCCGGGCCCAACACATGTAGGGATTTATGTTGGCAGTGGGATGATGATCCATGCCGGAAATCCGATTGGCTTCGTATCAATAAACACACCTTTTTGGCAAAATCACTTTTATGGTTTTCGCAGACCGTAATTATTAACAGGAGGATTTAATTAAACATGATAACAAGAAAAGATAAAGTGCAGGCTGAAATCGATAAAACGAAAGACAAGATTGCAGAACTGCAAACAAAGCTCAAAGACCTTGAGACAAAGTATGTAGAGCTTGAAAACATTGAGATCGTTGAGTTCGTGCGTGGGCTTAACGTTCCCCTCAACAATCTACCCGACGTGCTTAAATCTGCAAAAAGCACATCGCCTTCTACGCCAACATCTTCATCACCCCTGCTTAATCAGGACGGTGATGTCAGAAAGGAGAACTAAACCCAATGAAAAAGAAATACCTTGTTACAGTGACCTTGATGGTCACTTTTTTTATGCTTCCTCTATTTGGTATAACTGCCCTCGCCGAGCCTTATGAGATAGAAGAAGTTGCAGAGGTCATAGAGTATGATGAGTTCACTTATGAACACCCCTATGATCTTGAGCCTCTCGAACCGGTCGAAGTTACATTTGAAATCCCGGTCACAAGTTTCCCTCAAGAACCACCTCGACCATTCACCCCTCCGGGGACCGGTACAGTTGTCGATCACGCCACTAATGAAGATGGAAAAGAGTTCTTCACAATCGTCACCCCTAACGAAAATATTTTTTATCTCGTAATTGACCGGCAACGCTCTCATAAGAATGTATATTTTCTAAATGCCGTTACTGAGGCCGATCTGATGGCACTGGCACAAATCCCCGAACGCCCCGAGCCCCCACCAACAATTATTGAGCCTCCGGACAGCACTACAGAACCTGAGACGCCACCGGTCACAGCCGCACCTGAACAAACTGATAACAGCAATGTGGGTTTAATCGCACTGATTGTAGCTGTCGCAGTTGTCGGCGGTGCTGCCGGATGGTATTTCAAGATTTATCGACCCAAGCAGCAATCCCCCTCCGGTGAAGATGAGTATATTCCAAACATTGATGATATTGACAGCGGCTACTTAGACGATTGGGATGAAGACTACCAAGATCAACTCGATGGCATAACAACCTTAGACGAAGATGACGACGAGGGCGATAATGAACTTCTCTCGTGAGCTAACCGGGGCTGAACGCTCCGCTATACGCAAGCTCGTCATAAAGGAGTGCGCTAATTACAGCCGCGAATACGGTTGTCTTAAACTGGAAGGTGCTTGCTACATGATCGGCAAGCACTGGACAGGAAGTTATTGTAAATATTGCCGCAACGCCATTCTTCCGCTTGACCCCAATCTTGAAGACGCATTGATAAATGTCACTGTCGCACATACGCGCCGATGTAAATACTGTGGAAAGAGTTTTGCAATATCCGGCAAGCGAGCGTATTGTTCAGCGAATTGTGAAAAGTATGCACTTCGCAGACAAAAACGCGATTACATGAGGAAAAAACGGTCAGCATGTGGAATACCACCACCTTGAAACCCTAGCTATTCCAGGTATCCCCAATCATCAAAAATGGCGGGCAATATGAATGTATATCCCACCGTTGCTTCCAATAGAAAACTTCCACTTTTATTAACAGGAGAACTATTATGCAGAAAGAAAACACACTTGCAAACAGTACCGTAATTCCACAGAAAATTGCTCCCCCGCTCCCACTCCCACTCCCTTCCCCTTCGCAAAAACCAAAACCACTTGACCGTGTAAAACTCCCCAGCGAGAAAAAACGCAGCCGGGAGCGAGAGCGATGAGTCCCAGTCCCAAACGCTCACGCAACATCCCGATATATTTCATGGTTTCGCAAGCAGAACATGACCTGATACAAGCTCGAATGTCAGAGATCGGTACAAGCAACATGGGTGCATTTATTCGCAAAATGGCAATAAACGGCTATGTATTGCATGTAGACCTCGCCCCGGTCAAAGAGCTTGTCTCACTGCAACGGCGCTGTGCAAACAATCTCAATCAAATCTCGACCAACTTTAATACATATGGCGGCATACTTCCTCAAGAGTTAGAAGCCCTGCAAAACGACTATAGCGCATTATGGAGTCCGCTCTCCGACCTTCTCAAGCAGCTTGCGGAGATAGTGAAGATGTAATAGGGGTGATAACTTATGGCTACTACGCGTCTTATCAAACATGGAAACAGCAAGGGTAGATCATCACTCGCCGCACTGAAAGAGCGTCTCGACTATGGAAAGTCACCCGAAAAAACCAATAGCGGCAATTTAATTCGCTCATACGAATGTGACCATGAAACTGCTGATGCGGAGTTTATGTTAAGCAAGGCGCAGTATTATGCCATAACAGATCGAATACAGAAAAGAGATTCCGATGTGCTCTGTTATCAGATCAGGCAGTCATTCAAGCCGGGCGAAGTAACGCCTGAGCAAGCAAATGAAATCGGCTATGATCTGGCAATGCGATGGACAAAAGGCAATCATGCGTTCTTTGTCGCCACTCATACAGACCGCAATCATCTCCACAACCATATCTATTACAACTCCACAACCCTCGATTGCAAAGGGAAATTCCGTGACTTTCTCGGATCAGCGAGGACACTTAGGCGATTAAGTGACCGCATCTGTATCGAAAACGACCTTTCCGTTATTCTCAACCCTAAGTTAAAAAGCAAAGGCAAATACAAGCATTATGGACAGTGGCTAAATACTGACAAAACTCCTTCCTTTAAGGATCGGCTTAAAACAGCGATTGACACTGCGCTCGTACAGAAGCCCAAGGATTTAGAGTCATTTCTTACTCTTATGGAGACAGCAGGCTATGAATACAAATGGGGGCGCGGCGGTGTGCTCTCATTTCGCACAGAAGGTCAAGAAAAGCCCACTCGTCTACGATCTTCCACACTTGGCGACGGCTATGACTTAGAAGATATACTCGCCATCATTGAAGGACGTTACTCACTTCCAAGAAGTCGGATCACAACCCCCCACAAGGTCAATCTCATCATCGACATACAGGAAAAAATGCGTGACGGCAAGGGCTCCGGCTATGCAAAATGGGCAACTGTTTTTAACCTAAAACAAATGGCTGCCGCGCTCCAATATTTGCAGGAGAACAATCTTCTCGTATACGATGATTTGGCAACGAAAGCGGAAGAAAAAACAGAGCATTATCACCACATCGGCAACAAACTCAAACAAACAGAAGCAGCAATGAAGCATAATTCCGACCTCAAATATGCCATCACTGATTATGCCCGAACACGTCCAATCTTTGAGGAATACAAAGCAAGGAAATACAGTAATAAATTCCTGGCAGAAAACGAAGCTGACATCATAATTTACAGAGCGGCTCAATCCGCAATGAAAGAGCTTCTCAACGGAGATAAGCTTCCGAAAATTGATACCCTCAAAAATGAGTGGCATACACTTGCAGCGGCAAAAAAGTCAGGCTATGCCGAATACCGTGCCGCCCAAAAGGACATGCGCGAGATTGTAGCCATCAAAGCAAATGTTGACCATTTGCTCGGACTCACAGGACGTGAGAAAAACAAGGAATTGGAGCGATAGCAAAATGACGCAACAACAAGGTGCAAAGCACCGCAACCACAGGCATTATTGCCTGATTATATGGGTTTGGGGGAACCCCAACAAGCAAGGTGTATATACACCTGCCCTGCTTGCAGAAATAATCATCACATGATGATTACTCCGGTAATCAACACATCTGAATAATCATTACTACGCCTGACAAAGCACGAAATAGCGCGAAATCCCACTATTATCAAAGGAAATCTACTTGTGAAAGCAGTAGTTCCAAAATTATATTAAAGGAGTATCTAAAGAATGAGTAATCAGCAACCAAAAACAATTACATTAGGCCCGGTGCGCATATCTCGTCACAATCTATTCGCGCCGTACTCTCATGGGGGAAACAGTGAGGACACCAAGTTCTCCGCAACAATGCTAATCCCCAAGACCGACATCGCATCTAAAGCCGCAATCGACGCCGCAATTGATGCCGCCGCAAAGGAAGCTATCCATACAAAATGGAATGGTTCAGCTCCGGTACCTCTGGTAACTCCATTGCACGATGGAGACGGCGTTCGCCCTAGCGGAGAGAGTTATGGTCAGGACTGTGCCGGGTGCTATGTTATGACAGCAAACTCCAAAGATCAACCGGAAGTCGTCGATATAAACATGCAGCCAATAATTAACAGGCAGGATATATACAGAGGTGTGTGGGCTTATGTATCCGTTACATTTTTCTCATATATGCGAAGCGGAAAAAAAGGTATAGGCTGCATACTCGGACCTGTTATGAAATTCAAGGACGATGAACCACTCGACGGGCGAGTTACGGCAAAGAATGCTTTTGCGTCGGTAGCTCAACAGCCCGCCCCCGGAAGCAATCACACACCGTTTTAATTATCAGAACACTGTACTATTGTATAAGGAGGATTCATTTTAATGGCATACCAACCCATAACAACAGGAATCGTGCGCATGACAAAAATGCGCTTATTCCCAAGCGCAACAAACAACTCCATAAGAAAGTATAAGGCGACGATATTATTGCCAAAAAACGATACTATAACACGGCAAAAAATAAACATTGCCATTTCGGATGCTGTCGGGCAGGCCTTGCAAAGAAATTGGCGAGACATTTCTCTTGAGGAGATAAGCACACCCATAAGAGACGGCGATGGGCTGCGCAATAATGGCTCACCTTATGGTCGCGAATGCGCTGATCATTTCATGATTTTTGCATCAAGCCAAACCAAACCGGATGTGGTTGACATGCACTTTAAACCCATCAATGACATTAACGAAATTTATAATGGCATGTACGCATACACATCACTAACATTCCACCCTTACATTCTCGGTGACGGCAAGCCTTGCATCGGTTGTGCGTTGGGTCCGGTAATGAAAATCGCCGACGGAGCATACATTCCCGATGAGCTTAATATAGTGCATCGCGCTTTTTCTGATATACCCGGCCTCCAAGTTCCGATACTTGCCCCGCCAAAAATACGCAGTAATAAGCACCCTGAAAGCGCACCCATCCAAAAAGATTCCGTCCAAATCGAGCACGATTCCCCACCGGCAATTGACGAAAATCTTCAATCAGCGATGGATGCGATGAAAGATCAGAAGTTAAGTATAAGCGAGTTTAAGAGTTTGGTTGAAAAGCATATTAGAGACGAGCAACCTAATTAAGTTCATTAATCTCAACAGTGTAGTAGGAAGTCCGGCTGAACAGTCGGGCTTCTTCCTGCATGACAAAAAAGGAGTGATTACAATTAGCGACAATAATACACGACTCTTGCTAACATGCCCGCATTGTGAACAGGAATACATCATAGTAGGTATAGATGTTGACAAGATTCAAGGCTGCCTTTGCCCCACGTGTAAAGGTTTTTGCGAGCTTACTGCACTAAGTGAAACCGAGCTGATTAAATGGTTGACAAGATATTTGAAAACAGGGGTGTCGTAGAATGAACGAAATAGAATATAGTATTCTCTCAGAAGAAGAAAATGACGAACTCTGGCAGAAACTAAACTGGAAAAAAATATCCAAGACAGTCATCAAGATGCAGCGCAGAATCACCTATGCATTTAAAGAGAAAAATTATAGAAAACTCGCTATTTTGCAATGGCTGCTTACTCGTTCATTCTGTGCAAGAGCTCTTGCTGTTTATATTGTAGTAAATGCAAAAGGTTCACGCACAACCGGAGTGGATTATGAGCTATGGTTAACTGATAGACAGAAATATCATGCAATTATGCAACTTCAACCCGACCAATACAAACCAAATCCATACAAGCGAGTACACATACCAAAAAGCAACGGCGGTACTCGCCCACTCAGCATACCAACAATGGCAGACCGCGCAATGCAGACTCTTTATAAACTTGCTTTAGAACCTGTAGCGGAATGTAATACTGACAAAAATTCATTTGCCTACAGATATTGGCGCGGCACCCATGATGCTCTTGCACAATGTCGTAAAATCATACGTTCCGGAGCACAGTGGGTCATTGAGGGCGATATAAAAAGTTGCTTTGACAGTATCAATCATACATGGCTGCTCAATAATATCCCAATGGAAAAATCCATGCTTCGCAGATTTTTAAAATGTGGGCATAAAGAAAAATCACAATACTATCCTCCGGGCGATGCCGGAATATCTCAGGGGTCACCGCTCTCCCCTATCTTATGTAATCTCACTCTTGACGGCTTCCGGGATAAACTCAAGCGACACAATGATGAACTTGAAATAATCAGATATGCAGATGACTTTGTTATTTTCAGCAATACATTAAAGTCCATATATGAAGCGTTGCCCATCGCTGCATCTTTTTTAAAGGAAAGAGGGTTATCGCTATCGCCGGAGAAAACTGTAGTAACGTCAATCCAAAATGGATTTGACTTCCTCGGATTTAATTTCCGAATTGAAAACGGCGTTGAAGAAATTAGTCCCTCGACTAAAAGTGTTGATAGAGTTTTGGCTGCTTTGAAAAAGGAAATTTCTCACAACGCTAACGCCGACCTACCGGAAATGGTTAAGAAATTAAACGCGATCATTCGTGGGTGGGCAAATTATCACCGTTACTGCAATATGCGTGATGACTTCGACTATATAGACACTATGGTCAAGTTGTTTTTTAATGATTACGGTATAGATAAAGAGCATTTAAGCTCAATTATTCTCGCATCTAAAACGCCTAACATCCCTTATGTCGGAATGCACCCTAAGGCAAACCCATTTGAAGTTTCAAATTGGGGCATCTATTTTGAAAAATGGGAATATGATTGGGGCTACTAAAATGATAAGGCGGTAGATTCCTGAATCTTGTCAGGAATCTACCGCCTTATTCTTTTATTTATATTTATTTTGTGTATTGGATTGTTGGGAGGCTAGTATTAAGGATAGGTAATTTCAATCTTCTTAAGTATATATTCGCTTACTTTTCATTTTCAACCTCCAAAACGTATGATTTATAATTTAGTTAGTTGTTCGGATTAGCTGGAAAAAACTCCGGATAAGCGGTTTGCGCGGTCCTTGGAATAGCGAGTGCTTGAGATTGCGCAATAGCGGTCAGAGGTAAAAAAATGACTCTCATGACCGCTATGATGGCCAAGGAGATAATTTGCGTTAGGGTTTTGCGGTTTTTCAATTCTATCTCCTCCTTCAAGAGAATAATATATATTTTTGGTTAGTTATTAGTCGTTTCTGATGAAGCAACCGCAGTAAGCGGAAACAGAGCACTTGTCACCATGACAACAAGTAATAACCCGAGTATTCTCTGGAGACTGCGCGATTTTGTGGTCTTCACTTGAAGTGCTCCATTAATAGCTTTCATTGCAAATTACCTCCAAAAATAAAGATATAAATAAGAGTTATTCGGTTGTGATAGTCACTGTCCTTGTTGCGCCGTTCCAGTCGACATTCATACCGAATGCTTCACCAAAGAATCTGAGTGGAACAAGTGTTCTGCTATCCACGATAACTCCCGGCGCATCGATGTTTACGACTCTACCGTTGACGGTCGGGGAGGTACTACCGATCTGCAGAACCACTACCGTCCCATCTCTCGTGCCTGTCACGGTCTGCGTGGCTCCGTCCCAATCTACCTGAGCTCCAAGTGCTTCAAATATGGCCCGCATCGGAACCATCGTCCTGTCGGCGATAACCTGTGGTGGCACGTCAAATGTCAGAGGCCTGCCGTTGAGCAAGACTCTTATTACACCGGGATCACCAGAGGGTGGAGTGCCAGAGTCTGGCGGCTGCTCTGGCAGTGGGTTCGCAGGTCTTCCATCGGGTGATAATAGCATGCCATTCACCACACGATACCCTTCCAAATATCTAGCACCGGTAAGTCCAACCTCGAATTCAGCTACAGAAATGCGTCGCATATACGGGAATGGATAGACGTGGTTGTCGAAGTCAAAATCGCCGTTCGGCAAGAGATTCCTAGCAAACTCATGTCCGCCTGCTTGTGGATTAAAAGGGGTAAATCTTGTCCCGGCATCAAAGAGAAATGATCCTCCGTTATTATAGGGATCCACTCGGATCTCCAGCATCTCAGACACAATAAAAAAGTCTTCTACGCGTGGAGTCCAGTGCAATAACTCTCCTGCTAACACTCCGTTACGGAAAAACGGCTCTATCACCGGTAGTACCCTCTCCCCGCTTCGATACTGTAGGAACTGATCGCCAATTGGTATATGACCAAAAGTGTAGGCGACTCTGTACCTTACATGCATTTGTGCATTAATCCGAATAAGACGTTCTGTGTTTGTAACTAGCACCGCCCTCTCAATTCGTATATTGCGTCTTGCTTCCTCTAGTGTTCGATCAGTTCCTGATGTTCTTAGTCCATATTGACTCCAGTCGCGCATGAACGGTCCTGGATCGCGCCTAGACATTGGACTATCCTCCGGAAACTCAGTATGTTCCGTCCTAGGGATTGTAAAAGGTTCCGCCTGATTGGTCGCACTTACGGGTAAAACAAAAAAAGCCACCACTATAACGGCGGCTAAGAGAATACTCAGTATTCTCTGGGAACAGCGCGATTTCGTGGTCTTCACTTGAAGTGCTCCATTAATAGCTTTCATTGCAAATTACCTCCAAAAATAAAGATATAAATAAGAGTTATTCGGTTGTGATAGTCACTGTCCTTGTTGCACCGTCCCAATTGACATCTATACCGAAGCTTTCGGCAACAAATCTAAGCGGAACAAGAGTTCTGCCACCGACTATAGTTGCCGGAACATCAATCGTGACAGCCTGCCCATTAACTGTCACCGTGGTACTGCCAAGCGGTAGGATTATGGTTGTGCCGTCTCTTATAGCTGTAACGATTCTATTCGTGCTATCCCAGTTAACTTCTGCACCTAGTGCTTCTGCTACGGCTCTGAGTGGCAGAAGAGTTCTCCCACCTACCAACTGCGGGGGTACATCCATAACTAAAGGTGTTCCATTGAGTACAACCCTGATATCCTGATATTCGGACGGCTGTGGTGTAGGGGTGTGTGTCGGTGGCTGTTGAGTAGTTCCATCTGGAGCGCGTAGTTGCCCATTAACCACCCGATACCCCGCAAGGTAGCGTGGAGCGGTTAATCCTGCTCTAGATTCAGCTACAGAGATACGGCGCGCATACGGGAAGTCGTAATTGTGACTATCGAAATCGAAATGGCCATTCATATAATTACGATGTGATAGAAAAGGATGATTTGGATCGTGATCACTCTGCGCCGCTCCTCCAAACGCATTAAACACCACTCCGCTCGGGTGGCGCGGCGTTACTCTGAACTCCGACACAACAAAGAAATCTGCTACATACGGCGTATAAAAATGAGCTGTCTCTCCTACTAGTACACCATTCTCAAAAAACGGTTCGATTACCGGCAGGACCCTCGGCCCATTACGCGGCTGTAGGAATTGATCGCCCATCAGTTCGGCTCCGTGAGCCGTAGTAACTCTCCATCCGAGATTCATGGTTTGGTCTCGGCCCGTTGTCTGTAGGCGTGCGACATTCATAACTAGTACATGCCTACCGACATTGCCCAGGTCTTCGCGTCCAGCATTCTCTGTCGTCAATCCTTGGCGGCCCCAATCAAACTCAAATCCATGATTTCCACTAAGTTGCGGGAAAATTGTATGCTCGGTCCTCGGAATCGTAAACGGCTGCGACTGCGCCGCACTAGCGGCAGCTACGGGTAAAAAAATACTCGCCATCATCACGAGAGCGATTAGGAGCAAAATTGAGAAAAGCTTTTTCATTGTTTTTCTTCTTAAAATTTGTATCAAGCTTTTAGCCTCCTTTTTAAAGCTGGAAATCCCCTCGCTGTTCACAAAACAGTAAGGGGATATGTTGCATTGTGTTATATTTTACTTAAAACTCTCTAAACCGTGACTTGACTGCTTGATGGCATTTCATCATCAGCAGATAATTCCTCAACTAAACTTAAGTCAATCTCGATTGGGACTGTATTACCAAACATATTCACTCCCACTACTGCGGACTTAGTTTTCCGGTTGATCTTTAATATTTTGTTTTCATAGCCTAAAAGCGCACCCGAAACAATCTTTACACGATCCCCCACTTTGTAGCCTATGGATTTGCCAATACACCGATCAACACCAAGCAACTCAGCGAAGGTCAGTCTTTCATCTTCCCACATGGCTATGTCATATTTTTCATCATAATGCAGAAATTTGTATGCATATTTCATCTTGAATACTTTTGGAAAAACTTGTTTGATAAATACTTCTGTTTGCTTGTCCGATTCAATGATTATATATCCCTTTAAACACGGCTTCTGAAAGTACGATATTTCACCCTTGCGCCGGAAAATACAGCTCTTTTGGGGAATGAAAGGAATGTCGCTACTATCGAGCTTATCTTTTAAATGCTCGACTACGTGTTCTTCTTTTCCCGTACGAACGCGCAAGACATACCAATAGATGTTTTTTTCCTGCATACAGGCACACCTCTCCCCTTTCGTTTTGGAACACTCTGCCATAAACAGCTTTCCAAAACTACCCAAATCACACTCGCTATAATCCTTTCCAACATTCCTCGGCAAGCTCTGCTCCCCAAGTGTCGGTCAGTACATTTCATTGCACAATACTTTAACCCATTAGTGTTAAAATGTCAAAACAAAAATAATGCAAAATTCTTTTCAGTATGCGAAGGTCATTGGCATCATAGTACGTCTTTTGTACTATGATCAAGGTCACCACTGCCGAAGTCACTGTGTTTGACCAGTTCCTTATATAGCAGCATGACAAGAAGCAAAGCGTTAATTGTGTAAAGACGTAAAACTCAACAATCTACTTCTTTTTTATAGCCAATTCCGTTCGCCGAAAAGCAAAGCTCTGTAGACATTTTCTCGGTTTTTAGGCGGAAGAAAATTCATCCCTCTTGCAAAATTCATTAGAGAATCACGACCTTTTCTTTCTATGTCTTTTACTAAAATAACTTGTTTTGCATCTGCGAACACCTTAAAAATCCTTTCAAATATTTCTTCCGCATTCGGAATAATTGACAAAATCCAATAAAACTCAAATCCTTTTTGAGAGAAAATATCCCCACCAATATAAAGCGAAGTTTCTGCGGAAGGGCATTTTAGTAGATCAAATGCCCACACTTTGTTACGAACAATTTTTTCTGCAATTTGATTTTGGATTCGCACTATGTAAGTACTACTGTTTGCATTGAATCTATCAATTAAATATTGCTCATTTCTCTTCAAAGTATTAGCAATTAAGCGAAACTCCACAGTAAATGTTCGACCAAACAGCGTAAAAGGGTCGCTTAATACAAAATCAATAAAGCGCTCAACAAAATCTAATTCGTCAACTGACTGCATCACTAAGGCAAGGATATCAAGCGGCTTCGTAGAGTCATAAGGGATTCCATCTCCCCAAAAATTTTCTGCTCTCTCAAAAATGTAATTGACTAATTCTCGTAAATAAAGAGGGTTTCTACGTTCGTATAATGAAATAAGCAATTCGAAAATTTCAGAATCTACATCAAGCTCTAGTAGCATATCATATGTCGAGCAGACATTGCTGGTATGAGCTTCAATATACCTTGAGAAGAAATACTCATAAAAGGAACGATGATAGAACCGATAATCCGTATTGCTACTCGGAGAAGGAACAAACACCTCTGTCCTATCAGCACAGAAATGCAGAAACATTTCAGTTGCCATTTTGCACTCTATTGAACTGTGAAAGCGATGTTCGTATAGAGATAATATTATCTCTTCAATTTTCTCTACTGAAACATCCGCATTATTAGGCGCGCCTAACTGCGTCAATTCCATAAAAGTCGCATCACTCATCAATTTTGCTAACGTAACCCAATCATACTCTTCTTTTGTACTGCTATTAAGCATCAGCCTTTTTCTCTTTTCTCTTGTAATCGCTATATACTCAAAGCATTTTTCATATAGAGCTAATTTGTTTGTGGGAAGCTCTTGCTCTCCTTTATATATTGCCATCAGAAGAGATAATGTGAGAAATCCCTTGACAAACCCTTCTAGCACCAATTCTGATGACTGCTCTAAAAAACGTACTTTATCCTCATTGTCAAATTTGCCTAATTTTATAAAATTATCAACATACTCCTCAACATGAGCAACGTCTATGGGTTGAATATTAAAACACGTTATATTTTCTAGTGGAATAAATCCGCGTTCTCTTGACGTTACGCAAACTTTGTTGTTTGGATGTGTTGCTCTAAAATAGTTGATGACTAATCTATGCAGTTCATTGCGTTGGTCACTTGCAACTTCATCGAGCGCATCAAGCAGTACAAGACATCTTCCAGCTTTTAAGCATTTCATCAAAAAATCAGGATGCAATTCGCTTTCATCATGCAGACAACCACTTGTAAAACTCTCTCTCAAATAATCAGACATCGACTTGAATGTCCCGTCATTGTTTATTAAGCGCTTAATATCCCCACGGATAATGAGATATGGTTTCTTGTCGAAGCTCTGTAGGACACTAGGGTTAACGGATATCATTTTAAGGAATAGACTCTTTCCATATCCTGCACCTCCAATAACGTAAACAATATCATCGCTCGAAAATAATTGCCCAACTCTCTCATTACGAATATCAAAACTTTTAGTACGATCTTCTTCGCCACATGTTGTCGCATCAGTTTTATAGAGCCGGTCGTTTTCATCTTCACATTGTCTCTTTAAATCTTCCAACCGCTTCGGCTCAATTTTTAAAGGCGTATCTATTAAGGCTAAATTACTTCTCACACAATCCATTCCCAAATAGTTCAAATTGTCAAGGGACGATGGCGAACGCAAATTCCGTCCAATTTTTATATTGTAAAAAAGATCGCCCACGCTATACGCTTCACTTGATGTTATATTCATGCCAACATCGTTCAAATATAATGTTGAAAAAAAGTTTTCATAATCCTCCGTATGCGGATTTTTTATATCTTCTAAAATTTGCGTTACTATACTCTCATCATTGGCAGACAAATCATCACTAGAAGTGTGTGTCCATCTATCTCTAAATGTCTTTTCTAATTCTTTAGGTGTATGTCTAAATGTATCAAAACGCAACCCCTCAAGCAATAGTGGGACAACATAAACAGAATTAAAATCAAGTTGATCCCACGAATATACGTTGATTGTGCTTTGTGAGTCTCGCAGAGCATTATTGCATTCAACAATTGTTTTCTCAAATTCCACAGGCAATTCAAAATTAACCTCTTGTAGCTCTGGAAGATATGCCTCAATGAATTGCTTACGAAGTTCAGCATCTGAAAATAAATTTAATTTATCAAAGTAATAGAAAAAAACAGGCGAATCATCCAAGTGTAACGCCTCAAACACTTTGAAGAGCTCACTTTGATCATTATCAGCTAGTTCAATTATGGCTCTATCAAACAAAAAACCATCCGTGCTATCACTTTTTATTAAGTCTTGGCAAAGCTTGCGAAGTTCCGCACTATTGCATTCCGCCAAATGTTTAATTCCAAAACTACAAATTTCATCATTCAGTTCAGCAGTATGGTCTCTAAGCAACTTTCTAACAGTCGCCATAGATCCCATCGTACGAATCTTTCGAATCATTTCTAATGTTGTTTTAGGTGGTAACTCTTTATTTGCTTTCTGTGCCAGTTCAAATTCGTCTGTACTAGGATATTTTGAACTTTCATCCAAACACACGGCTAAAACCCAAACTTCGGCAAGAAAATCTTCGGCTGATTTTTGTTTTTTTGCCATTTTTAGCGACTTTATCTTTTTCTTACCTAAACTATCATCGCCCTGTACAAGCATGTCAATGCCATCTAATACCACATCCCGCACCGCTTTCGGGATGTTGGGGATTATGTTTTCCCGGAAATAATCCCCAACTTCAGAGACCGCATTTGGTCTCTGCGCAGCACTTTGAATAGACGCGGTTAACGGAATTTCGCCAGTTACCGTTTGACTAATCCATCTCTTGTTTATATCAGGAAATTTGTAATTCTCATCTTCACTCAACGTATAGATTAGTGATTCAAAAAGAAGTTCGTATAGAACCCCTTGGGTCGAACAATTACGCTCTGTAGCATCGTTACGCATTTCAAAACGATTTTCTTTCGCATCGTAGTCTTTTTTTTTGCCTTTTTTGCTCATCTTAGGTTTTAGCACATCCCCAAAAGATGCTATCGTTAGTGTCTTTTCAGGCATATTTACACCTCTCTCCATTCAAACTATTGGCAAACTTAACACAAACTTTAAGGGAACTATTTTTTGATGCTTTTCTGCTACAGTTGGCTTATGCATGTGGTTGCCAACGCCAATGCCAAACTTGCTTCTTAACAATTATAACACATCTATGACAAAAAAGGAGGGCAAATCATGACAATTATTCGCACTGGAAGAGGTAAGTTCGTGGGAACACTCAACGAGCAAACCGGCATCTTTAGCATTAAGGATGGCAAGAAGATGACACACATCAAAGTCCCGGCAGATGGATTAACCATTTACTACACACCGGGCGATGGCATAACAGAGAAAGTGTTTATACCGTCAACTAAGTTCAATGCCACAATAGCATAATCGAGTCTCTAAAAATTTAATCCACGCCGATCGCCTAGACGACAGCCGTGGGTATACCCGAACCGGGTGTACCTCCTGTCGTCTTTTTTACTCTAAAGCACGATGCGAGGCACCCCAACAAAGGAGGTCAACATCGTGTTTTTGTATTTATTTTATCTCGCGCGAGCCCCCAACCTCTATCCTTTCAGATCTTTTGATTCCCTAAAAAATTTGAAAGGATAACTATAAAATGAACATAATAAATTTCAAGGACTTTTTCCCATTGACATTCCAGCACGGAAACAAATTTGCATCCATCACAAGCAACACATCATATTTCTTTGATGAAGTAAGAAATCCTTCATATATGCAAGGCTTTTATCCGGCTATCCGTCGTATCAGCGGAGAATGGTATATACATACCGACACATTTGAAATGCTGCAATCCGGTTTTACAATCCTAAAGCTTTCTGAGCTTTACAATGATGAAGTTGACAAGCTGAAAAATCGCAAAATGTCAGAAATCGAAAATGCTACGGAACTTCGTATGTTGCGAACGGAACTTGACGGCGAATTTATAACCGTTAAGAATCATTACGCTGACGAGATATTCTCTGCTCGTAGATACGAGTCCAGCCAAACTCACAAAATGAGGCGAAACGGAGTCGATTTGGTTGAACCGCATACTATTAAGCCCACCGGACTTCATACAAGCATAATTGATCCCATAACTATTGTAGAACGTCGGGAGGAACGACATCTTCTACATCAAGCTCTGAAAACACTTTCTCCCGCACAATACGGATGCGTATATGACCATTTTTTCCTCGGAAAGCGGCAGAAAAGCATCGCCGAGGATAGAAACATTAGCCCTGCGACAGTATGCGAGAACATTAAAAGAGGTTTAAGGAATTTAAGAGAATATCTGGAAAGTGAAGGCTTTCAGTAACGGTCGCATTATTAAACATAGCCACTAATAATAATCTAATTTTAAGGAGGTCATCATGCAAAGCAATACCGATAATATAAAAACTCCGTCGTTTTACACTGTCAATGATGTTCAACATATGCTTGGAATCGGCAGAAATAGCGCGTATACGCTAGTCAATCAGTCTGACTTCCCCTCAATATATGTAGGCAATCGTATAGTAATTCCGGCTGATCATTTCCAAGATTGGGTAGATCACCAAACCTCGAAGCGGAAAGGTGGTGGAGTGGGTGGCTAATGCACGCCGCGACAGAGGCGACGGTTCAATTCGCAAGCGCCCCAACGGAAGTTGGGAGGGTCGTTTCGGTTATACCGATCCGGAAACCGGCAAGAAGAAAGAAAAATCTGTTTATGCTTCTACACAAAGCGAAGCAAAGCGCAAACTCAAAGAGCTTATCAGAAATATTGAAGATCCGCCCGAAGAAAACGAATATGTCAAACCAACAAGCCTCACGCTTGCCGAGTGGTTTGAAACATGGCTTAAAGACTACAAAAAGGGTAGTGTCCATGCATCAACATATGCTACTTATAGTCTTAATGTAAAAACACATATCAACCCGATGCTCGGAGATATGGAGCTACAGAAGATTCGCCCGGATCATATTCAGAATCTATTAAACACCCTTTCTCGCGGAAGCATGGGCAAGTCGCCTCTCGCACCGTGGTCAGTAATAAAGGTTAAAAACATAATTTCAGGTGCTTTAGAGCAGGCGATCAGAAATCAGCTCATCCCATACAATCCGGCAAGGGCATCAGTAACACCTAAATTGGAGCAAAAAGAAGTCCGTGTACTAACGGAACAAGAGCAAAAGACGTTTATGGACGAAATCAAGGGGCACAGGCTTGAAGCACTTTTCAAATTGGCTCTGGCTACCGGAATGAGGCGTGGCGAAATTTTGGCTCTTACTTGGGACTGCATTGATTTTAAGAATATGAATATTTCTGTCAAAGGATCAATTTCACGTGTAAAAGACCCGGACACAGGTGTTACTGCTCTGCGCTACTCTGAGCCAAAAACCAAGAGCGGAAAGCGGCAAGTTCCGATTCTTCCCAACCTAGTTCCTGTCCTGTTAGCACACCAGAAGCGGCAAGATGCTGAAAGAGCAGAAGCAGGCTCAGCGTGGAACTCAGCAGACATTGTGTTCTGCTCTAACGTGGGAACTGTAATTGAGCCTCGCCGTCTCAATACTACTATGAATAAGCTCACGGATTCAGCAGAGTTACCCCGGTTCACTTTTCATTCACTACGCCATACGTTCGCAACAAGGATGCTTGAAGCAGATGTTCCTGCAAAGGTCGTGCAAGATGTCCTCGGTCATGCCGATGTCACCCTGACACTGAACACATATTCTCATGTTATCGGTTCTACTGCTCATGACCAAATG
>Ga0123355_10003262_pt1 | contig 23182 bp, 6 predicted proteins | sample TergutEmb28metaG_3_FD_89872 | JGI IMG/M metagenome (GOLD analysis project Ga0123355, IMG submission 89872) | Embiratermes neotenicus P1 segment gut microbial communities from Petit-Saut dam, French Guiana - Emb289 P1 | ecosystem: Host-associated > Arthropoda: Insects > Digestive system > Gut ... | reverse complement strand
TCTTCATAACAATCAAAGTTATTCTTAGAGTGTGGGAATTTACAAACAATTTTTGTAAAAAAACTTAAAACACATATATTTTATTAAGTAAAAAATTTTATAAAAAAAAAAAAAAAAAAATACATCAGCAGCCACTCAATTATCACTACTCTTTACAGAAATTTGTAATTCCCACAAGCCATTCTTATGTAGCCATTAAGTAGGATATAACAACTAAATGATTCACAGTTCAAATATGTTTATAAATTATATACAAATTTAGAATATGAGAGGATAGTTCAAATTTATAAAATTACATAATGATATGAATGATATAATTTTTTTTTTGTGTAACACTGTAAGGAACTTTTTATGAAAATCACATACATTACAAGATTTGAAGTATGTGTGAATCACCATCATTATGCATATTTCAAAACAAAGCATAAGCACCTCATACGTAAATTTCAAAACGTAAGGTTTTTTAATGAAATTTTAATTTGTTAGTATTTGCCAACATTTACAATTAACGTGAAACTGTTGTCTAAACTGGACAATATATTACAGCATTACTTGAGGCCCAAACATACTTTGTCACTGCTCATTATTATTCTGCACAACAGAACATCTTGCATGGCCACTGCACTCATCAATGGAAAATGTACAGTTATACACTTAATCTATAATTTTAAATATATTACACACCAGCAATGCACACTGGTATATTGTACTGATTCCTTTTTCCTTAAAACAATCACAAAAGAAGAATGAACAAAATGCACATTAATAGGTTATTATGCAGAATTCTGCTGTCTGATTTTCTAAAAGATACGTATTTTCTGAAATTGTTGTTTTGCCAGAACTGTGAAGTGCAGCCCTCCCACCTACATAAGAGGTCACCATGAACTGTGTCTCAAAGAAGGCAGAAAGAACAGGGATGGAAGGAGGGAAGGAAAGGTGGAAGGAAGGAAATAGTGAAAGAAGGATAAGAAGAAAGAAAGAAGATGCAACAAACTCCATTGTAGAGGATCTTCTTTGAGAAGTCACAATTGAGTTAATCAAAAATTCCTGCTGTTATGGCAAAGCAGACTGATTACCATGATCATGAATACATGTTACTGTACCTTATTCTGACTCAGCAATTTTCAGTTCTCAGCTTCATAATTTAAACATCTGTTTTAACACTATCCACCCAACTAGGCCTTGTAATCAAAACTCTTGAGCTTCACTAAAAATTGTTTTCTGTACATGATTCAGGGTTGGAGTTATGTACCAATGAAGTGTTGAAGCAATGAATAGAGGAGAATTTTTTTTTCTACAGTGCAGACAAACAATACTTCTCAACTGTTTCAAGTAATTAATATTACCGTCTACAGCACTTAATTATAGGTAGGTACAAATGTATTCATCTTAAACCGAAATGCAGTCAACTTCAGGCTGTACAACCTTTTTTAAAAAAAAAAAAAATGAATGAATGGAAAAAGACCACTCTCTTGTAAAAAGTGTACAGCCTGAAAACTGCAGTATGTTGGTTGAACCATGTAGCTGTTGTTGAATATGAATATACACTTACCTCACAATAATTAAGTTGTGCAGACTATAATATTAATTACATTAAACAAATAAACTGAGTAAACAATAGGATGCACTTCAACCAAGTGAACAGTACTTATGTTGAGCACTATGTGTGCACCATATGAGACACACCAGACTGGCATGGAGAAGAATCAGACAGCATTCTGGTAACATAATAAAATGGCACAGGAAAGGAGCAGGGACTTCCAATTTTCTACACTAAAATGAACAATATAAAAATGCAAGTGTGGGAAAATGATTGTAGCTGATTCTTAAATAAGCTGACAAAGTCAGTCTGGAACAAGTAAAACAGATGAGAAATATCAGGGGCCCATACATACGCCCCACCATTCTCTAATTAACCAACCTAACTGTGAAACTCTTCACTGAAATTTATTCAAATTTTCCTTTTAATACTGTATTATACAGTAAGGATGCAGTGTGAAGGATACTGTGCACTTAACCTCTCAGTCGATATCCAGCTGTAGGCAAATACATTGTACCCAAACTGCACTGTGAAAATTACAAATTTTCTGACAGCGATGGTTGAGTGTAAATCACTAATCTTAAGCTTCACAGATGGACCACCATTAAGTTTTCTTTTTTTAATTAAGTTACATACTAACAATACATTGGGGTGCTCATGGTAATTCTATAACACACCATGGAAGTATAAACACAGCTATAAAGCATTACTTACACAGGAATGAAAACTGAACCCATGTTTGTGATAAGGAATGTAAGTGCATGCACACACATAAAAGAGACACACAATTTCACAAAAGGTTGCACATAGATGATTACAAAGACAACTTTCAAATTTGAAAATCAGCCACCTGCTACCAACATGGTTTCCCAGACACCTGATTTATCTACTGAGTATGTACTTCAACTATTCCCTCATTTCTCAATCAAAGATTGTTAACCAACCACATGAGGAGGAGGATAAAAAGTAGGAGGAAACAATCAACAATTCAGTATGGCTGTAAGAGCTCAAAGAGAGAGAAAACAGTGTTGGCATGTGTGCATGCATGTTTTGAAAGCAACAATCCAACGTCCTCTTGCACATCCCTAGCTCTTCACAAAAGATTAAAATAAAACACTGACTTCAGTACTGAAGACACCTATACTTTTATGTCCTCAAACAGTATTCAGACTTTCCAAGTAATAGAAAATACCATACTCACTTCCTATAATAATCAGTATGTTGCCAATCTAAAAAATGGATTCTAAATGTTTAATTCATTACAGCCATGACATATCACACAGAAGACTGCTTTGGCACAAACATAACTGTGGATGTTGAATCTGCAGTACCCTGGGTAGAAACTTGTGACTGATCACCAGATGACAGAGTTTCCACAGCTGATGTAGAGACTTCAACTATTTGTCCATCCCTTACTTCCAAATCAACAGTAACTCTATGCCTCTTTTTGGGCTGTGACTTTCTTCTCTTGGGTGCACGTGTAACTCTCTCTGTAACATTTGATCCGTCAAGAGATGAGGAGGTGTCTCCATCACTCTGCGGACTTCTAGCAGCTGCTGCAGTTGAGTAGTATGAATAGCATTTTGATTTGACTTTAGGGCCTGTTATTTGTTGAACAGAATGAGTACATACACTTCTCTCATTTGACCATCCCGTAGGTGCTTCCAGGCTTTGTGACAAGGGTTCTTCTTCTGTTATTCCTTGCCTGGAAACTGCTCTTTCCAACATCCTATCCCCTTCATCTGAATGTGCCGTTGAATAATATGGAGTGCACTTCGGCCTTACAACTTTCACTGGCCTCTCAGAGGACATAACCGGTACTGGTACATCATCAAAAGAGGTATCAACATTGGTTAGACTTTTGGAAGCTGCATGAAATGTAATTCGTGATTTCTGCCCTGATGTAGGCTTTCCCAGTCTGGTAGGACTGCAGTCATCAAGACAAGTGTCACTCTTTGCTCCAGAGTAGTAAGAAGGGCTTCTGGTCCTATTTGGTGAAGTTCTGCTACTGGTAGGGAGATCAGGTACTGATCGCCCAAGATCATCAAGTGAAGTGCTGTCACTCTTTGCATCAGAGTAATGAAGAGGGCACTGAGGCCTAACTGTGCTCGTACTGCTGGACCATTCAGAAAGTGAGAGGCCCATAGATGTGTCTTCACTAAGTGAACTTCCAGTACAGTAATGTGAAGGACACTTTGGTCTCACAGCAACTTTTACAGTGCCATCCAAAGTTGCTGCTGATGAAGACAGACATTCTCCTGACAAGAAGTCATCATCTTCATCTTGAAGTGTGTGATTCTCATCAGTTGAACTACCATCCCCTCCAGTCTGATCAGTAGTAGAATCAATAACCATCACTTTGCAAGCTTCCTCTGGGTGAATTTCCATATAAAAAGTTTCTACATGACTTACAACTGGCGTTCCAAACAGGGATGAAGAAGTTGGTGGAGAAGGCCAATCATCATCTGAAAGTAATGGAGGTGGTATGCACATATTACTGGGTGAAGAGCCAGTTGTAGGTGTGTCCAACTTAGTGCCTACATCTGGTGGTTTTATTCTACAAACATCTTCATCTACTGTGGGGCCACCAGAGGGTGGATCTGATGAAAGACTAGGCTGGTGATCACTAGATAGTAATGATTCATCATCTACTGATGGTGATCTAGATGATGGTTTGGTTGAATCATCATCCAAGTCAGAACGTTCCTGTTCTGAGGTTGTACTTCTTTCACTGATACGAGAGAGAGTGCGTGATAAAGCAAACACTCCAGGCCCTCCATAGCCTCCTACACTTGTGATCACATCACCTATACAAGGATAGCCAAAGGTAGCTGGAAAGTCTATGGAAGCTGCTCCTTCCTCTCGTCCATTGTTTGACGGGCTTGATGTTGTCTCTTCTTCATCAGGAGGAAAGAATCCTTCCTCCAAACTAGAGCTGCCACTGGATTCAAGCAGAAATGGTCGCCAAGTAGAAGAGAGTTCTACTCTTGCAGGAAGAGCCAAAGATGAGGAAGATGATGCTTCTTCTTCTGACTTACTTCTTTCAGCAACAATTTTATCATCTTTCATGGATTCAGGAGATTCCTCATCTCTACTGTCTTTGACAGATTCAGGTGAGTCAATCCCCATCAACAGCTTTTGTTCTGGTTTCAAAGTAAATGAATTATCTTTACTTTCATCAACAACAATTCTCTCCTCCCATTTTCTTTTGCTCCTGCCATCCAACTTATTTTCCTGAAGACCTGTGGTCACTTCACCTTGTCTGACCAACCCTACATTATCTTTTATGGACTGCTTATTCCCCTCTTTAAGGTCTAATGACCTTGGTGTTTGCTCTCCAGAGTCAACCAAATTTCCCAAAGACTCTTTCCCTTCACTCATTTTGACTTGTTCTTGTTCTCTTTGAATACTGTGACCACCATTTGATTTTAGTGATACAGGGCTCATCCTTCCATCAACCACTCTCTCCACAGTTAATTCAGAGTCGTTTCCCTCGACAGAACTTGCTACTGAGATCTCCCTACTTACTTCTGTATGCATCAGTGACTTCTCCTTTTCCACAATACATGCTGCAGTTTCTTTCACCTCTTTACTTCCTACTTCAGTCTCTGCCATATGTTCTCTAGTTTCCAAACTGTAAACAGGAGAATCCATCTCTTGTGCAAGTATTATTGTTTTATCTTCAGAATCTGCTTTTAATAAACTATGTGTTTTAGTGCCAGAAATGTTTTCAACAGTTCCATTTTCATCTCCTTTCCTTTGACCTGAATTACCCTTGTCCAATTCAATTTCCACAAACTCTTCTGCTTGTTCCAGGGGTGGCTCTATGTTTTGAGCATGGACATGAGAAGATGGCGATGAACTTAAGTTGTCATAATCACTGCATGTATCCGGGCTTCTCCTTTCTTCTTCATCTATATACTGAAACTCTTGGCCTAAATCTAGGGCTCCTTTTAGGGCATGATCAGCTGCCAACAGTTCTTCATGTATATCCTCAACTGAAACCCAGCGTTCCAGACTACTTCCTTCTTCATCCAAAGGAATAGCAGGAATTTCATCATCGGATGTTGCTACAGCTTCTTCTTTCTCTAAGGAATTATTTTCAATTTTAATAATTTCTATCTGCTGTGCTTTAACCCTCTTATTAAATGTCTCAGGCCCAGAAATTTGCCAGTCCTTTGACAATAATGTCTGGTATTCCACCACTGCTGCTGGAACTATGAAGTTCTTTCTGTCAGCTTCTGATAAAGAGGTATCTGGCAAAATGGCAGATACTAATAAAGTTCCAGGAATTTCATTTTTCTCAGGAATCTGAGATGTAGATCCTTCTCCTTTTCTGTTTTCAGGCTGAAAGGATCGCACAAACTGTGACTTGGATGCTGAAGGCAGTGCTGTCTCTGACTCAGCTGCAAAAATACTCTGTTTCTCTAGTGAAACCAGACCAACCTTGGGTTCAATTTCAGATATTCGTAGAGATGCTATTTCCGCTTTGGTAACTTGTGTTTCAACTTTCATGTCACGACTCTCAGTTTTGGGATATATATGGCTTTCAGATTTTGAATCTGTGGCTACAACCGGTAGACTTGCTTCAGGTACAACTGGTACCCAGGCACTATCATACAATTTCAATGATGTGCTTTCTTTCATGCTTGTTTGATACATCTGCTTAGACATAAATGAAGGATCACTGTACTCAGAACTCTGAGTCACGTGTTTCTTCTTGTTGCTCAGTTCTTTAATAACTGCTTCTGGATGCACAGAAATGGGATGGTACCCAATTTCAGGAGGTAATTCAATATCATCAAATGTCTGGTAATCACCAGAGCTCCCACCTTTGTCTTTATGGAGAATTTTTCTTCCCTTCTCCTTAAAATCTTGATCTAATTGATAACTTATATTAGAACCACTTTGAAGACAAACTTCTTCTGATAATTGGAGTAATTCCTGATGCATATCCACTACAGTATCAGAAACACAACCTTCTGCAGAGCTAAAGCCTGTGTTAGTCATCTTTCTTGCAACATTTTCATGCCTGGCATCATTCTCAGAATCTGTTCCCTGAGGTGATTTTAGGTTGTTTATTTTTTGAGGATGGGACTCTTCAGACTTGTATTTTCCTGCATGTTCTTGTGACTGTTCATTCTTACTATGAGCAAAACACTTAACAGCAGAATGCACACATACATGTTCTCCTATCTGTTCACTCTTACCTTTCAAGAATGCATCTTCATCACCTCTTAATGGCTTCAAATTTGCAGGTTTATAAGGTATTTGAGGTCTGATATTCACGTGTACTTCTGAAATACATACTTCAGTTTGCGGTCTGACATTCACATCTACTGGTATGGGTAACTGTTGCATAAATGCATCATTTTGAGGTTCCTGTACTGCTGCAGATTTTACAGGCTCCTCTTTGTTTGACACAACTGCTTCCTTCTCATTTTCATAAATTACTTTTTCCTCATCTATAACAGAAGAAGCAGCCTTCCCCACAAATCTACAAGCAATTTCTGGAGATAAGAATTTCAAGTTAGCATTTTGAGGTGGACGACCACATTTTCCTAGTTGTGATGAATCTAGAACACTTTCAAAAATCACTTTATCCACTATATTAGATGTAGTATGGTTCCTCAATGGCTGAGCTGTCTGTTTTTGAGGTTCTTGTTCTAGCTGTTTGTCTAATAAGTTTTGAGTATTTTCTTCTGTAATACCATTCTCATCTTCTATAGTAGACGGCAGTCGTTTTGCTACAATCTCCAGAGGCTTCACAGGATCTGACTTTCCAATGCCATTGTCCAAAGTGTCATCTTTGCTTGAAAAAGCATCAGCAGGTGGAAGGCGATGAACAGCCACAACTGCAGCATCCAAGGACTTGGCTCGACGTGAAGATGCAGGAGATCCTATTTGGTGAACTGGTGAAAATGCAGAGCCTTCTGACAGACCAAGTCGAGCTCGTGCAAACAGAATGGGAGAGCGTTCACGCTTACGAGGCAGCAATGATGCTGCAGGTAATTCAGCTGAAGGTCCCACTTTACTTTTCCTTGGGGCTGCTGAAGATTTTTCCTCACGTTCATCATCATTACTTGTAACATGCCTAGGTGCAAAACCAGGTGTCACTGCACTTGGTACCTTGGGGACTGTATTCAGATTTTTGTTCTTAGTTTTAACTATCTGTGCTGAACCACAAATAACATTTGACTTCACTGCCACTTCTGATATCTTATCATCATCTGTACCAACATCCTGTGAAATATTAACTCTGGAGATTTCCATTGTGTCACAATGAGCAGCATCACTTCTAACAATTTGCATAAACGTGTCTGCACCATCATACCTGTTTCCTACTTTTTCTGCCATTTCAAGGCAACGATAATTATCAGAACTCTGTAGCTGAAGTACCTGCACACTATTTAATGTTTTATTTTTCTCCATTCTACCTAACTGACCATCATGTTTATCCTCTAGCACTAACTTCATTTCTGATTTATGTGCTTTATAATCATCAGTCAACATTTCTACTGGATTGGGTACTGCAAGTTCTTGGGTAGGAGCAGTTCCATTCATTGCATGTCGTTTGTGCAATGTATATGGGATGTTATATTCACTATGGCTTACAGCCATAGTGGTGGCATAACGTGCAGATTCACCTCCCTCCCCTTCATCATCTGACTCCCCACTATCAGCTGGAGACACATCTATTGATTTCTGATGGGTTAATACACGCCTTTTCCTCTTACTACTGCCCTTTGTCCTAAAACTACTAGTATGAGGGTCACTTTTTGCCCTTTCAACAGGAGTGTGAGAATTACTTACATTCCTACCACCACTGATGAGTACCTCTTCTCTACTATCAAAACCTATGACTAACCCTGGCTTACATTTGGCATTGTATTCTAGAAAGTGTGTCTGTGCTAGTTTGCTAATTCCTGTGTAGGTAAGTACATCATTCTCTCCTGTAAAATGTTCATCTGGACTAGAAATACATTCCTCCTCTCTGGTTCTACGTTTGTGTTCATACTGTACACATGCCACACTCTCTTCATCCCTAATAGTCTTTACTGCTAGATCTGTGCCATCAAAACCCTTATGTTCATGTGGTTGAAACTGTACCAATTGTTCCTGCAATGATGGTTGAAGTTCTCTACTATCTATTGTTACATTTCTGTCATCTAACTTAAAGTCCAGAACCTTTCCTTCATTAATATTAGTGCCTATACTCTGCAATTCAACTAACACACCCTCAAGATTAGATTCATCACCTGTTGGTGTAACATAAGTTTCAGAACCTAGAGTTTCAATTTCATCCATTTGAAATACAGCCATATCATCATGGCCAATCCCAGACGTTTCGTGAACATCATCCATTGGAAGGATGTCTCCACCAGATTCGAGACTGCAGGATCTTGTCCCTGCGAATGACTTGACCCTGCGTCTCACTGCATCCCTCCCCTCATCATCATCCTCTTGCTCATCATCCCCTTCCTCCTCTCCCTCACGCTCCAAGAGCTCATAAGAATCATGTGAGAGGTCATCATGTGAGTACAGAATTTCCTCCTGAGACCCTGAGTCTATCCCACCAGTTGTCAGCAAGATGCATTCACTTCCTGCTTCCATCATTCCCCCTGGCTCATCGCCACCACCACTTTCTGTGGAGAGGCTTGAGGTTGTGCCAGGATAGCTACTTGAGTAGATCCTGGTATCAGAAACTGTACCAGAACCCCGGTCAATTGAATGTGTTTTACTCCCCGCAGCACTATAACATACTCGCCGACTATCATCATAACGTGTGATAGGAGATTCTGTAAGACGCTCCTGTCTGTACACTGGTTCATAATACACCCTTCCATTCCTTACAGGATCCATACTAGTACTCCCTTCCTCTCCCTTTTCAAATCTACTGTCAGTGTGCAGATTCCTGCAGCTGGCACTCCTCTGCCAGTCATGTCTACACACAAACTGGTTAGACTTCCTGTCAGATTGCTGCATACGGTTAGAAGTATTATATTTAGATTTGCTAGTGTTAGAGCGAGGCAGGGTTGTAGGATGCTGTGTGATAATACGTGTAGTAGTTTGGGTTTGAGAAGTAGTAATGTGAATGTGATGTGGAAACTGGCGAGACTGGGTGTTGCCATAATTGCTCTGACCTGTGTTCTGGTGTCGGTAAGGACTCTGGTGTTGACTCCTGCCAGTACCCGGTGTACCCCGTTGCTCTGTCACTGCAGTGGTGTATTCCTGCTCCTCGTCGTCCGACTGGCGCCCACCCGGGTAGAAATGTTGTGGGCTGGACGTGATCGATGTGCCCGGTGACAGGGAGGTGGTGAGGGGTGGTGATGGGCTCATAGTCCCCATGCCTCCTGCTGTAATGCTCGTCAGGTCCCGGGTATCGAAGTCGTGGATATCTGCAGTGTGTGTCGGAGACGGGAGAGGACTCACGTTGCCAGCTCGGTCCCTGCTGGAGTGGCGGTGGTGGTGGTGGTGTGAGTGTGTGCCCACTCCCCGCTGGTGTTCTATCATTGAACCCAGTGTCATCGACCCGCATGAGAGAGAGGCTGGAGTGCCGACTGTAATGTGCATGGATTAAACATATCAGTTACAGATGAAAAGCAAAATGTAGTTCAGTGTAAGAAGTGGAATAAAAACACATCATATTTTATGTGAATTTTTACAATCTACTTTGAAAGAATACAAATAGGTAACAAAGAATGGTAAGTAATGCAAATAATAATCAGAACGCTATGTAAGATATAGAGGATCCAATGCGGGAAAAGATACACAGTGAAACATTCACATCAAACCAGGCTACAAAATCACCCAGAACCAGTTCTGACATCCATGATTACAAGCACAACATCAAAACAATTTCTAAGATCATTTCTACTTTTCCTTCCATATGACTTTACCAGTTTCAGTAACAGCAAAATTCACTGGGGGGGAAAAAAAAAACAGAAAACTAAAACATAAAAGGAAACACGAACTATACAAACCATTCACTACAAATATAATGATATATTAAAAAAATAATATCCTGATGGGAATGAATTCATGAACCAGTGCACTTACCTGAACAAAAAGTGGAAGAATTATTAGATGTTTCAGAGCACACGCTTTTCAGATATTCAAACTTTTCATAATTTCAAGAAAAAGTAATATGAATGTGGGAAAGTATGGGAGAACAGTGACTATGAATAAGGCAGTACTACACACTGTATGCTATGTCACCAAACCCTAATTTCAATGGCTACAAAACTTTGTTCTATTTTAATATGAAGAGCAGTCAAAACATATATTTGATGGAATAAATGGAGTGGTCATATACACCATGTCACAATTCAACTGCCACATCTCATTTCAATGTACGCTATAATTATGATATGCAAGGTGATTGATTTACAGCCACTTTTACAAAATTTAAAAATGTGGCATAAAAATTGTTGAAACTTTTGTTCAAAGTGCTGTCAGATACATTCTTGAATTTCTTGGCTTACAATATGGCTTAAAAATTTCCATTCAATGTAATCAAATTATGTTACCAAAATTATTTAACAGGAAACTGCACATGCATCCAGCAACAAAACATCAGAATTAACAGCAATGCATAGGGTGGTTAACACCAGTAAACACCTATCAAGTGGCAAATGGAGAGGATCTCATGAAAATCAAGAGAAGAAAAAATTAAATTAAAATTAAAAACTCAACATAAAAAAAAGGCCTGCTGCATAAGAACACCTACCGACAGCATTATCTCCAAGAGGTAACAAGGGGTGTGCTGATAAGCTGGTTCCCACATTCGCAACACTCGAGTGAGCCGAGCTCGAATGACGGAACGACTGAGACCTGCAGGGAGAAGCAGAGAAGAGGAAGTGAATTAGTCACTAAACAAACCACCACATATTCTTTATCTGCCCACACAGTACACATAGTGGCTTCTGCTAATAACATTAATAATTCAATATTAATCATCTAGGAGAATATATGACAGTGTTTACTGTTGATCAGTTTCTGAAATTAAATATGTGAAGTGAAACTTAAAAATCTTTGTCTATACAACTACTATGTTTTGTTCTTTTTTGAATTAGTGGTTTAAAGGTAATACATATTTGAGGCAATTATCTTGCAATTCTCATCCTCCTCCCCTTCCCCTCAATTTCCATTCATAACAACAAAATAAATATATAGTCTACTAAAAGGAACAAACTCTTGAAACAAAAGACATATTAAAGCCTACAACACACAACACACCAAACACATGTAAGACATTCAAGGACTTCAGGTTTACCATACGAGTCATAATCATATGATGCAATGGGGTGACAGAATGAACAAAACCGAGAAACACATGGCACAGTATAGTATCAAATTACAAAATTCTCTCCTCCCTTTACACACATTATTAAATCTTTTATGTTGTCTAGGGAAGACCCTACTGAAACTCTATACAGCTGACAATCTTCTTGTTTCAGACTTTACCCATCATTTCAATTTAAACAAAGTGCAACATTTAACAGCTATTTTCCTGTTATTAAACTACACAAGATCTGGTCCCATTTCATTTCTCAACAAGTTTACTTGTGTATGGTGCCCAGTGACTGACAGAAGTCTTTCCAAATGGTCCACCAAACTAGGTGCTTCTTCCTATTTTGACTGAAGATGGAAGCAGAGCCAGATTCCAAAAGTTACACCCTGTTAAAATTACGATGATGGACAAAGTCCAAAAGAAGAAAAAGGCATCATTAAAATTCTGTGTATCAACATTTTGTGAGCAAGTACTTAAACTAAGGCACCATTCAACATTAGGCCTCATACAAGACAGAAACTTGTCATACTGTAAGTTACTATAAATGCACTTTTCAACTTCCAGTTAAACTAAAATCCTAAACCTCTAATGTTACACTGTCCATAAATAAGCAGTTAACTCCAGGAAGCAGAGTCCAATGGTCTCTAACCTGCACCAGATAAATCCAGTCCACATCCTCCATCCTTCTATCAGATTTCTTTAGGACCACCTTAAATATTACACTCCCATCAATGTCAAGATCTTAAAAGTGGTCCCTTTCCTTCAGTTTTTTAACCATAATTTTGTATGCATTGCTCTTCTTTCCTATGTATGCCCATCCCATTCTCCTGCATCTGATCCTAATAAAACTCTTATCTGGTGAGGAGTATTAACCATGAAGCTCCACAACATGCATTTTTTCCAACCTCATATTACTTCATCTACATCCAAATGCAGAGTGACTCGTGACTTATGGACATTACTGCAGAAGATGATATTCTACATCTTTGTAACCAAAAAAGTTCTCATGAATGTGCGTCCGATTTTGGACAGTTACAGAGTTATGTCCTCTTGAAACTTAGGACAGACAGTAAGGATTATTGAAATAAATGGCACAATAAACTAAACAAGGATAATACCGAAAACACTGAGAGTATAAATTTAACTTAACTCCATGAAATTGCCTTCAGTTTACACAGACCTGTGTTTTAAGCAGGTATTCATAAAACCCACGGCCAGCTGCAACTCACCCTGCCACTCAGTTACGAACAGCGTGAGTCACCAGTTGCAGCTTCTGCTGACTGTTCCTGTTCCAGCTGGTTGAAGGTTGTGTTACTTGCAATGCATGGGTGTTTAAGACAATTAATAGACCAACATAATGCCATAACCACTGGGAATAGGACCCATTTGGACATTAACTTCTTTGATCATATAGACCTAGGAAATCATATCCTGCAGTAATATCCACAAGTCATGCAGCATCATGTATTCTTGTCACAGTACCGTGTTCTCAAACAACCCTAGTACTCTAGACTAAACTGTCCCAGTCACAAATACATTGAATGTGGTTACGTAACTGGAAAATTTAGCTTATAATATGTACAAAATTTTGTTTTATTTAAAAGACACATATTGTCAGCAAATATTAAAATATGGCTCAAAGAGCAAATTTAAAAGCAATTAACTCTGATTAGGTATGTTTTATTATCTTCAGGAGTACTAAAACAATAGGTTCAAAGATTACCTCCATCCCACAGTCCAAGCAGATCAGGTTTCCTAATGTTTGTATTCTACATGATGATGGAAGAAGTCAGCTTCCAAAACACCACGTGCTTTTAACAACATTTAGTTAGTGGGAGATGTCAAACATATGTGGCAGATCAACAACACACTCATTTTCAAGCCAACAGAAGTTTGCATGATTCTTTCATGTGTCATATTTCTACTACATCATTTGTTAACACATTGTTTAGGGTGATTATAATGATCCACTTGAGTTAGGAACATGAAATCTGATACAAAGACAGACTGCAAACACACAAATGGTGCAGAAGTTTAGGATTACATCCAATGAATTTACGTAGTCAAAATATGTACTTCGGTGTTTGTGGTGGTACTACAAGACACAGCAGTTACAACTATCTGTCATCATTACTACTGCTGTTATAGGTATTATGTTTCCAATTTGAAGCAGTGATAAAATCTTAAGGAACGGGAAGATTCAATCCTACAACCATCCGTTCACAAACTCAGCCATCTAAATCATGAAATTGCATTTCACTGATGAATTATACACATGTATAAGAGAAACAAATTAGGAAATGGCCAAGCATAACACTTTTGGTGTGTGTGTTCCATTCTTGTCCCTCAATTTTAAATTCATCAATAATTTCAGCAAAAACAACAACAACGTAAGGACTTTACTTTAAATGCGCTTTTCCAAATCACAGTACTTCCCCATATCTTATCAGCAGACATGTAACCGATTATCTTGTAAATGCCAAAATACTGTAAGTGGGGAGAGCTATAAGCATGGTTGATTGTTATGTCTAGACTGTCAACAGTTTCTTTGGCCTCAGTGTGTACCTAGTACATAACACAGCCTGCCTCCTGTATAAAGACCAACCATGATCTCATTTTGTACCTCACACAGACCACATTGTGTTGCCATCATAAAGAACAAACATGATCAGATATCTTCAATGTATGCAGTCTTCATGTAAAGTGTTTCATTTCTGTTGCACTTTATCCAAAATCTGAATGTATCAACAAACTTCATTAAATGTTCCAACTATGAAATTTCATGAATATCTGTATGGTGGGATACACTGACATGGGTGCATAACTGCCTGCCTGAACATCCGAGAGACATGGTTATGTGATTTGAACATTACGATGTGCCAGGGCTCTTCAGAAGATACACAAGACAATTTCTCAAATAATGGTTTGAAAGTCACCAGAAACAGCAGCAAGACTGGCCACAGGGGTCACCAGGTATGATGCCTTTGGATAATTACTTAGGGACACATATGAAAAGTGTTGATTAAAAAAAAATCACAAAAGGCACCAAAGCTATTTATGTGGACCTTTCATGCAGCAATGCAAATCAGATGTGATGGTCACATGTTTCAGAGGGCATCTAGTTCTCTTTTAAAGAGAGAAGGAACTGGGTGAGAGATAGTGGCAGGTGCTGCACACATACAAAGGCATAACCAAAAGTTTCGGAACTCTTCATTAGGACTGTGAATTGCTAGTTGTGTAGCCTTCTACCACCCAGGGGACAGTATCACTATCTTTTGTGACAGTCTAGTAAGTTTTGTGACCATAACCCCTGCACTGTTTCACACCAAGTGTTTGGTGTGAATGTTGAGTGCAATCTGCGATTGTCTAATGAAGGAACAAAAAATTTGTTAGGTTTTGTTTCAACCTCAGAACACTGCAACATAAACATAGAAAATGCTCAAAATGGCTTTTACTGAAAATGTCATGCAGAAAACGGACTTCTGAGAAGTTCTCTTGATTCAGACATAGGGAATCTTAACTGAAGGCCGTGAGCATTCAGGTCAGGTCATCACTCCATGCGTCACACAGATAAAAATGTGTGAAAGTTAGCAAAATTGTCAGTGAAGACTCATAAAGTAGCATTTCTGAGATCACTACCAGGTTAGGCCTGTTGTAAGGTGAATTTGGGGGAAGGACGTGAACTTGTTGTAGACCTCCATGAAGTGTGTGCCTCAGCTGCTGACAGATGAGCATAAGCAAAACCATTTCTTTGCCAATAAAAACATGGCTGTGGTCTCCCACCCTCCTTACTTGCCTGATCTGGCCCTTTGTGCTTTATTCTTGCTTTCAAGAATGAAATCACAGTTATGAGGATGTCATTTCCAGGATGACCCTGAAATTCATCGACAATCAATAACCATCCTACATGTGATTCCAAAGTTCCAGCAGTGTTTCCAGCAGTGCCAGAAACACTACAATCATAGCAATAAAACAGAGGGGATTAACAATAATCAACAGCAAAGGTAAGTACCATTGACTCTCTCTAGAAACTTTTGGATACACCCTCGCATCTAAAAAAAGGAAACATTTGTATCAATACATTATGGAATGCATTAGGGGGCTCTGCATTTACTTTTGTTAAGACTGTGATTAAACTGGTGGGCTTCACCATTATTAAAGGTTTAAAATATTCTTTCTTCACATAATGATCAAAATGACCTTTAAACTAAATAATAAAAAAATAAAATATCTACGACAAAATAAACAATTCATCTTGTGACACAAATTTTCACTCAAATACAAAGGTAAAAAAAAATTTTGTCTGGAACAGATGAACTCAAAACTCACGGACATAAATACAAAACAAACTTTTGAAAATTAGTGAAAAGAGTCTATAATTACATATAACCAAGCATGTAAATGTGGTGAACATGTGTAAAAGATTTCAAAATAGGGCTCTTCATTCACGTGTGTGGATGATAACACTACATTCTGACTAGGCCAAAACATCACTATTACTAACAATGAAAGGTGACTAATTCAAGCAGGACAATTTTAATATCTCCTCTGATGACAGAAATAAATAGCTACACTTCTCATCTTTTTCCACACTATGCAAATAATGTTCCAGTGGCATTCATGAAACATATATATTTAACAATGTTCAGTACACTGTAACAATAATTAAATATATATGCTGTAGGGTTATGATCAATCCTTTGAGTGTGAATTTTCACACACCATATAATATATATATATATACTTTGTATACTGATACTACTGTTACTTTTATCATAAATGCTATGTAATTTTTAGGTCTAAAATATGTATTTCCCTGACATGAATGAGACCTCTACTATAATGAATGGGACCTCTACCATAAAACTGACATTACATACGGCAACTTCAAATGATGGGCACATCAAAGAAAATTGTAGGGACACATAAGACATATAAAATTGACAAAATCAAGTTGGCACTTACGCAATCGTTTCTTACCAATGATATTACAAGCATGAGCACTACCAGAATTAAATGAAAAAGTGGGGTCAAACAAGTAATTAACAAAATGTTGCCTTCTGCACTATACTGGGGCCAAGTGTATATATACTTGAAACAAACCCCCAAATAATATAAAATGCGAGAGGCAGTGTACATGAAACAGAAATATAATAAGGGCTCTACTTAAACTAATTAACCCTTATAAAAGTTATAACAGTGAAATAATGTGAACTGTTAACACAGTCTAAAATCAAGTAAAACGAATAGATTACATGAAAACCGGGCACAATAGTCCTGTCTTCAGTAGGGCTGTGTTGCTTCTTTAGGTAATTATAACAGAAAATGGCGATCTCAACTTGCTACATGGACAGGAAATACATCACACTCAGATGAGTACCAGGAGTATTCTTTAATGTGTGGACAAAAGGATACGACTTGTGCCAGGTACACACACAGATCACAACAGCACGTTTCAATAGCTTATTTACTTACGACAGCAGAAAACTCTTCAATGTATCAAATTTCATGTTTCCAGTCTGATTCTCACTCTGTGGTAAGGTGAAAAGTAAATCCTATGGGAAACATGTAAAGCTTTTTTCAAGATACCTCACACAAAGGTGTACTTTTGGAAGAAAATAAAACTTTTATATGTTATACTCAAAAATGAGTCAAGTTGGCCATTCCCGTACTCCTTAGCTTCATTTCAAGAGTATATTTCAATTGAGTGGATGGCCTCTCCTTTTGCCTCTTTTCTGTAACAGCAACCACTTCTGCTAACAAATGTTACTTGACAAATGGTGACATGTGGAACAGAATACAAGTTCCTTTAATCCCACTCTAACTTTCATCACTTGTGAATAGATAACTTTAAACCTGCAAGTACTATGGGGCTGGCGGCATGATTTTAACCTGGTGAAATAAAAGAACTATTATTGAAAAACTCAATGCATGGCCAGCTAGACCATGCGAATGCGCCGTTACAACAGTGCAGTGCATGTCCAATAAACGTTACTAATACACGCCACACTGTAACATACCTGAGCCCTTTACCATTTCGCCATAATTTCTTCATTGTGCACATTTGTGACTCCATAAGAAGCCTGCTCATCTATCAATTAAACTTAAAAAAAAATGTAACTGTGATCATCTCACACTGTTTCCATTCTTTACTTCATTAAGCATGCAAAACGATTATAGGTCATGCAACACTTACAACAATGTACCAACATGCAAAACAACTGCATGGTCTTTTTTTTAATTATTTAGACGAATACTGACTGTGTACAAGATACAGTTAAAACCATAAATCCACCAATTCTAGTTTTTATTTCCATCAGCCCTGAAGGTGGTTATTAACATAATCTAACCTAGATTGATACCTCTATTCTCCCATGCACCTTTATGGCATGAAACTTAATTAAGATATGGAAAAACTATACCTTTACCTTTCACTGAATATGATACCATTTAAAATATCTATGGAAAATAATTGTTGTAAGTCTGCTTTTCTAAAACTAAGAACCCACCACACAAAAACAGTGGAAAGAGTAAATTCTGAATTTCAGGTTTTAACTGTAACTTTTACATGAACAAAAAAAGATTAAACAAAAAAAGGGAAAACACTTACTTTGGGTCCACAAACAGGTTAGAACAAAGTTCTGAGAAAGAGTGATGATCAAATGCCAGGTATTTCAATGATAATTGTGAAGATCACAGTCAAATGTGGTTTTCTTACATAAAAATTTCTGAAGGCCCTTTCCTGGTAAGTGTTCTTCCTATTTTTATTTAAAATTATTGACATACTTTTTTACTTTACCATATTTCTTCCTTCTCTGAACAATTAGATATTATCACTTCAATCAATACAAATCTAACCAACTAAACCCACAGAGAACTAAGATGCTAAGGGTCCTCATGTAGTCATTAAATTCCCCTTAAAGTTCACTAATTATTCACAAAAGCATACCAACATACCCAACCCTTTTAAGATTATTTCAGTATTACCCTCTATGCTTCAGTCTCACAACATGTCTCTTCCATAAAGCTTACACATTTAAGTTACATACGTATTTCCCGTCTCTGGATGCTACACATCTCACTCAAATTACCACCTTTGAATTTATGACCCTAACAAGATTTGGTAAAGAATATAAACAAATAGTTAAAACTTCTTATTTCCTTAAACATTAAATACACTAACTGAAATAAACATTACTCAAAATGTCTCAAGTAGACTTACCTCTGAAATGTCTGCCTCTTCACGTAGTTCTCCCGCACAAATTCAACAATTTGCTTTTGAGTTTTACCACTGTACCTAGAAAAAGGAAATGAAACATCAAAATCTGTATTCTAACACAGCTCAATAAAAACATGAGAAAAACTAAAGAATTAAATTCAGTAGCATGCAAGGTACAATTATGTTGACACCAACCTGAAGGAAGAACCTCGACTCAAAACACGGGTTTTCTGCCTTGGAACATGTTTTACAACTGAGCAGCGAAAGAAGCCATGGTTTTCTACACACTTTTTCCAAAAATTTTTGCACTCATTTCGACCTTCAAAGAAAAATTCTACCGTGTCTTTGTAGTAACCCTGGAAGTAATAATGTAAGAAGACGCATGTTAAAATATATTCATACAATGAGGAAAACAGCAATCATCTGATAAAGATGATAAATGTACCAAATCAACATGAATGCTGTAAAGTTCTGAATATTTGCCCCAAACTGTCTGTTGTGGCACTGGTAAAAATTCAGTGTATTCCATTTTTGAGCAGGTTCAACCTCAAAAACCCTGCCATGTGCAACACCACTTATGACCTCTCACTAATAATCATACTAGTGTAGCCATAATAATTTTGTGTGTTACCGAATTCTAGCAAATTAGTTCACAAACATAATATTTTTTTATGTTAATATTTCTTGTTCTGACAACAGTTATGTTTTCTTACCAACAGAAATGTATTTGATTGTAAAACCAAAGAAAATAATGTGGACAACCCAATTTAAAGGACAAAAGATCCAGAAACAACAAAATCAACACACTCATAAAAACACATCCACCAACAATATACAATGTTTCAATGAGTAATGAGTGAACAGACTGATGATTTTGATGCTGATGTGGATACCAAGTATTACAGTTATGGTGAATACAGTTTATGTACAGAAACACACAAGCTATGAAAACTCTCAGGTAAGCCAGCCACAACTTTATTTAGTTCATGCAAATGACACCCAAAATTTAAGGTTTCTACATTTTTTGTGTAAGGTATGAGAACACTCCATTTTCATATGTGGGAAGGAATACTGAACACAATCTAATACACAACTAAGTTTCATGTCAACACATGGTCTTCCTTCATATGCACAAAACTCTGGCATTCCCTGTGTTAAAGATGGAAACTTACAACCATCACACATATATTAATAAGGTAAGGTCTGCTTGTGACATCATACTCTACTGAGCTACCAAATCTCACAACACTGTGCTAATGAGCAAATGGACTGGAGGTTTAATCCTCTGACCGATGCTTGGTGGGGAGATTGGTGGGAGCATCTAGTAAGGCTCCTCCAACAGCAACTTCAAAAACCCCTTGGAAAAGCTTCACTAACTTATGAAGAAATAGAAACTGTTCTATGTGATTGTGAGTCTGTTACCAACGCTAGACCTCTAACATATGTGTTAGAAGATGCTTCAGATTTGGCACCTATTATGCCCAATATGTTTCTGTTGGACTTCAAGGAAGTAGGACTTTCTGAATACAATGCAGTAGACTCAAGCAGACTCAACTGGGAGCCAGGGTATTGCTAGAAGATTAAAAGAAAGTCTCTATTAGGGGTTCAAAAAAGAATACTTTGGTCAACTGGTTTTGGCTGCCAAGAAGAAAGGCCATAAGCTGCTCTCTCAAGAAGCTGTACTCATTGGAGAAGAAAACAGCAAGAGGAGAGATTGGCCTTTCCTTTCACAGTGGCAGAAGAACTCATCCCAGGCAAAGATGGAAAAGTACGTCTACTGAAACTGAGAACGGCTTCCCATGTGCTACTCAGGCCAATCCAGAGAATCTACCCTCTGGATATTTACGATGAAGGGATACCAAAACTTGTTCGAACTTCAGCAGACGTGGCACAGGAAGGGCAGATGACTGCAGCCTCAAAAGGAAAGGAGGACAATGGACAAATTAGAGCTGAAGAACAGACCAAAAGCGGTAGAAAAGTACAACTTTTTTTTACAATTTCTCACGTAATAATGGACTTTGGATGTGGCACTGATCATTCCGCAGCAGTTTCAACTTCTGACCACTTCACATATTTCTGATTTATTCAGCTGAAGGTATCAGCTTTCTGAAAGTTCCCTTCTCATATTGCAATGTAATTTATGCATGTTCCATAAGGTGTAAAACCTCCTGTGAACTACCAAGCTTCACTGTTTCAATTTTGTTCAAGTTCTTCAAATAACATTTCAGCCCTCTTTTGAATCAACTTTCCCTCCAGTTTTTAAAATTTTCTTCAGTTTTGTGAATTCCCATTTTAATAGTGATTTTCTCAACACTAAGGACTGAGTGACTGAAAAATTGGACTTGCCCACAAATTTCAAGTACAGTTCCCCCTGATGGATTCTCAAAAAACTTCTTTGGACACCGCTCTGAAGAGAAAAATGCACTTTTTGTATGCAGAAGTATGTGTGCGTTTACCACAAGAACTTCAAGATCAGCAGACAGGATACTGACTGCTGTTCGCATACAACTAACTGCATAGTGTATGTGCAATGCAGCCCACACACACATTTTCTGTACATAACTCTTTTTTTTAGTCAACTACACATACTAAGTATTCTCTCCTACCGTATACTTAAGTTTCACTATGAACTGGAAACAGGTGTCTTTTGTGTTCCCCAAGTCTGAGGAAGATTATGGGCCCCACGTTTTATGCAGCAACAACTTTGACAGGTACTAGTAGTGATCCAGTAACCTCCATTCTATGATGTTTCTGCATTCTCATTATCACTGAAGTAGACCCAAAAGAAACGGCAGCAACCCACGCAGTGAGCACACAGGGTGGAAAAGAAGTTCAATGGCCCTCATGTCAAATATCCTCTCTGTATGTTACAGTCATTAATTATCAGATTACAGTATCCTAGTGACAAGGACTGTATGAACCATAAAGGTATATAACAGAGTTTTGTAGCATTCTTCAAGGACAACAGTTCCTTCTGTAGCAACACATAATTTGATCATTTTACAGACATCAGGTTCAGTCCCCTCTCAAAATCAGGGTTTGTAACAAGGCAGATGAAAAGGTCACATACAGATTCTCCTCCTTAGAACATAAGAGAAATGTAATTAAGGTTTGTGCATACACATAAAATCAGCTGCACATACAATATTTATGAAAAGTAACTACATCACTGGCATCACACAATAATCAAATGTACTGTATTTACCTAAATGCAAGATGACTCTAATCTAACCTGACCCCCAAATAAATCACATCTGCCAAGGGAAAATGTATTTATCCAAAACTAAGATGACCCCCCATAAATAAAATTCTGCTAAGAAAACATTTTACTAGTAATTTCATATACTTACCCACAAAACATGTCAGATTCTATCTACTTTTACCAATCAGGGTCACTATCTCTGTCTTCAAAGTCACTATCTTCATCTTCTTCACACTAACTCTTCACATTCCCATCCTCTTCACTGCCATTCCACAACATATCATCATCAGTCCCAACCATTCCACTGGATATAAAGCACTTCTTAAAACCCTTCACAGTCACTTCTGGTGAGATGTGCTGTCATGCTGTTATGATCCACACTGACTGAATACTACAATTACATTGCTTGGTTTATAAACTTACTTGAACCTGTGAAGAAGATTCACAATTTTCTCCACAGACTGTGGTAGTGGTGATACCAAGAACTTTATAAATACATGTGTTCTGGACTTCTGTGTTGTGTCTGTGGTCTGATTAGTGAGGTCATGGCACATTTTATGGATTTTAATTTGTGGAATGGTCCAGGTTTTACTGTTGAGCCTTGTAGTTAATTTTTCAATTTTCAATACCCATTTTCCTGTTACAACCCTTGGACTAGATTTGTTCTCAGGTGCATATCTTAACAAGTAACTGTTTCTGTGATGCAAAGTGATTATCACTCTATCTTAGGGGCACACCAGGTTAGGTGCTCCTTCACCTGAGAACTGAAACAGAGATGGTTTCCTAAACATTGCATTTCTTTAAAAAATAAGATGATGGGGGGGAAAAAAAAAAAAAAAAAATGTTTGTGAAAGTCACTTATGTTTTGTTTTTTTTGTTTTGTTTTCCTTTTAAAATTGGGCCAATAGGTTTTTATAAAATTTCAGT
>Ga0123355_10003261_pt1 | contig 23185 bp, 16 predicted proteins | sample TergutEmb28metaG_3_FD_89872 | JGI IMG/M metagenome (GOLD analysis project Ga0123355, IMG submission 89872) | Embiratermes neotenicus P1 segment gut microbial communities from Petit-Saut dam, French Guiana - Emb289 P1 | ecosystem: Host-associated > Arthropoda: Insects > Digestive system > Gut ... | reverse complement strand
TGTATGTATGTATGTATATATGTGTATGTGTGTATGTGTGTGTGTATGTGTGTGTGTGTGTGTGTATGTATGTATGTATGTGTGTGTGTGTATGTATGTATGTATGTATGTGTGTGTGTATGTATGTATGTATGTAACTATGTATGTATATATGTAACTATATATGTATGTATGCATGCATGTGACACAATGTGCAGAAATTGTACCCTACATGAAAAGTTCAACACTTAGAAATATGAAATTAATACAATATGCTACATACATTTTGATCTCTCTCTCATATGGCTTTCAATTCATAAGGGACAGAGAGAAAGAGACAGCAAAGGATAGAGAAACAGAAGTTAAATATTAAAGTAATGAAAAATTGTAAAAATTTAGTTTTTACCCTCTTGTAAACATCACACCTGTGTTGTGCCCATAAAGGTATAGTGTTCTGTGGTTTTCCACGTTTTTGATACATATTGTACGCATGCATATTCTATGATTGTATTCATCCCACAACAACATTAAATCCTTCAAACATAGTTGTTACTCTACAAACTCCTGCTTTAATATCCTGAAACTCTGCATTTTGTCCTCAAAGAATATTTACAAGTTGCATGCTCAATGGTCCCAGTTTCCCTTTATAACAAAGCTAAGCTGTGTTGTATTGAAGCATAGTGTCACATTATTTCTTACACCTTTTTTCTCCGTCCTGAAAACTGCTTGCACTTATGAACTGTGAGATAAAATGGTGCTCCATTACCAAACAATTCAAAATTGTGCAGTCAGTAGTTTTATGCTACTGTAGACAGTCTGTTCACATATTATATATTTAACAGTACAATAAGTGAAGCATCTCTGTGTATGTTCTTAGCAATTGACCAACTTAATGCACAAATTCTTGTTTTTTAATAAGTTTATTATATTCCTCTACATGTTTCGAGTGCTGTTGCGCTTATCATGAGGAGGTCAAATTGTACGAATTGTACGGTTTGCAGGTTGAAAGAGGAGTCCTCTCTCACCCTGCAAACCGGATGGCCACCTACAGAGTGTGATGATACCAGATGCTGTATAATACAATTTGACCTCCTCATGATAAGCGCAGCAGCGTTTGAAACATGTAGAGGAATATAATAAACTTATTAAAAAACAAGAATTGGTGCATTAAGATGGTCAGTTGCTAAGATTATACTGAGATGCACAGTCAGCAAAACATCAAAACTCTGTGTATGTGTACACGTACTTACAACACTCATCTAAGACCTCAGCACACAAAATTGAACAAAACAAACAATATATGTATAAATGCAAATTATATAGAATTTTCTTCAGAGACTAGTAGAACTCCCTTCAAACAGTTTTAAAATTTCACGTACTTAAAACCTTTAGGACCCGATGATGACGTAAGTCATTACTGAATAATATAATGGTGAGTGGCCCAGTGTCGACCAAAGCTGTCAAAAAATGCACCTGTAGCAATGATCCTGATATTTAACCTTGGGCCCCTGAGGTGTACTGGAAATTACAGCCTTGGTCCTTAAAAGATAATGCTTCATCCTTTGGCTTACCTAACGTGTTATGTCAACTTCTGGTTAGGGCACAGACTGCAGGTAAACATGAATTATTACAAATGAAAGAAACAATAAGAGATGTGATAAGCTTTACACTGTGAGCAAGAAGAAAGACAAAATAACCCATATTCAGAACCTTTATAGAATTAGGGGTGATACCTAATTAATACTTCACATGAACCATTGACCACAAACCGATTCACTGAAAAAATCAATCAGTAATCATTTTTTAAAAATATAATATGTCAACTTATACAATATTTACATGCTCAAATACTAATAAATATGTTACTTGAAATTTGGAATTAGAGAATGTTGTGCAGATTGCACTTGGTAATACAGGGAGATATTAGCTACTAGATTAAAAACATAAAATCATAACAAATGACTAGAAAATGTATAACTTAAAAAATAGCAAGAGGTTGTGTGTTATAAGAGTGTGTTATAATATTCAGAACTTAACCAACTACAACTTTCACCTTTGCATTTTAAGCACTGGCCTACTCTCAAGACTGGATTCCTTATCTGCCAAAATTTTAACCACTACTTCACCCTGTAGTATTTTCTGTTATTCCCTCTATTCTGTATGCTCTTCAACTACGTGAATTCCCTGAAAAGAAGTGACGATTTACACCTTCAACAACAAACAATATGCGCATATTCAGAGATGGTGTGATAAAAAATGACAAACTGGAAATGTGCATGTTTGGGGTTGGCCCAGCCAACACGCTACATAGAGCTGAAAATATATGGGATTTGTCCCGAAGTGTTGCGAACAAGAATAGAATTTGCAAGGAATGATTCAGTTTCTTATCATGGGCACACTAGTAAAAATGAAGACATCTCACTGTATGGGATAACACAGAAAAAAACTGAAATAAATAGAAGATATTCAAAGGGTGCATACAATTATGTTTTTTTAAACTGGACATTCTTACACAGGTTTGGCTATACTGGTATTAACGTTTTTCATTTTGTCATGTTAAAACTGTGAATGCCAAAGTTCAGCCTGTTGAAGGAAAGTCCTAGTGCATCTACATACATTTAAAAAACATTTAGTTCTTTGAGGGTTTCCCTCAGAAGCTCTGACCCATGTGGAGTGCCCCCCTTTTGTGGACCACTGCCCTTGTTACATCTTTCAACATGTAAATTAAGAGATGAAGAGAGATGTAACAGTTGAGTTTTTGAGCTTGACTTCTGTTATGATGTGAACATCAGTGTTCTTGCCTTTCTTTCACTTTGACTGTTGATGTTAGACTCTTTTGCTCATCAGGTAGACTGTCTCCTTTGTTGGGGTTAGAACCCTGTGTTTGCGAGTCCTTTATGAATGTCTCTCTGAAAACCACATGCAACACAACTCTAAAATATTGTTACGGAGTACTGAAGATAACATTAACACATAGAGTTTTACCCACAATGTACCACATCAGAAACACAATCTAAGGCGGCCAGTAATAATGTAGAGGATACAAATCTGTATGTTAAGTATGAGTCACATTACATGAGGTTCCCCAGTCCTGTTAGTAAAGAATTATCTTAACAGAATCAAAATACACAGGTGTGACCTAAAGAAGCAACAAGATGCGAAAAGTAAAGAATAGGGTAGGATGAAAGACAGAATATATTTGCAATTTACATGCAATACAAAGGTTCATTACTGTGACCACCCGCCACCTAGACCTACACTCCAAATCTATGAGAACATGAGGAATAATTCCTGCCACATAATATATGTAACTGTTTCCATGATCTTTGTATATACTTATCAATTCACAAGGTCATGCAATTTCCATTAAATCTGAAATGATAAATAAGAATGATAATCCGGAAGGGATGAGAGGGAGAGTGATCATGGTTTGTTCCATAGTGAAATTTTGGAAATACCCTCAAGTGACTAAGAAAATTATATTATGCTACCATGGGGACAGTGTAACATACATTTCAGACCTTTTGCCTCCATATGGTATTGTGGGTACAACTATGCAATAATACACAGGACCAAACAGCCTGCTTCACTTCCTTCTTTCAGGAACTGCACAGGTTAGTTAGTGGCAGTGATTGCATTTGAACCTCTCTTAGAATACAATGAATTGCCATAAAGTTGCTACAGAGTTTTAATGGTGACAACACTGCCTGCCAGAAGGATAGCTGGAATTTAATTTCTAGCATGGACAATCACATTTTTGTCTTTATTACTACATCCATAACAGCTCCAAGGCCAAACTTAGATTCCTATCAAGAGGGAGCTTGGAGACCTTTCCTTGTGAATAAACTATGCCATCAGCTAGCCTGACCATCTAATTTGCTACAATTTGCTTCAATAGCATTCTCCTGTCTTCTACCTGCTTCTTAACTTTCTATAGGGACTACAAAGTTTCTCAATGTGTTATCCTGTACTATCCACTCCATATTTCTTTAATATAAACATTATCCTTACCAAGAGACTTAGCAGTATATGAATAATTACTATTAATACACCTATGCTCTACAAGTGTCTCACTAATTACATTAGTTTGTATTTCAAAGGGTCATTTCTTTAATTTCATAATTGATTCCCTGTCATTTAGCTCAAGAAACTGCATTCCCTTTGTGGCGAAATGCTACCATGAAGTACCCTACTGACTTAGTGACTGCTCTTGTACATTGTTTGATAAGCATTCACAAAATGTGAAGAGGCACTGATTCATGAACTATATATGTATACATATACATTCCACTTTGCATTATACAATTACAGAACAAACAGATCTTGTATTGGGGGTAACTTCTGAATGACAGAGATGGACAAATGTAGTGGTTGTGGTGTGAGACACACACACACACACACACAAAACCTGCAAAAGTAGCCTACACAGTTACCAACCAAAGAATGGCAAAGTTGATGAAGGTACAATTATGTTAATATTATTCATGCAGTGTAATGAATGACTGATGTAACTGTCATATGTAAATGAGGTTCCATCAGCAAAAATGCCCAAAATGCAACCCACTGCCACATGTGATACAGATGCCAGAGTCAGCAAGAACTTACGCAGTCTTAAGCTGTAGCATCTTGGTAAAATTGCATGTATTAAGTCTGTCACATTCTAATGCTAAAACTGAATGTGTTAATACACACACACAGCTTAGACACTATTAGCCACTAGACCTCAGCAGCATGCCACTGCAGACCCCAAGACATGCACAAGAAATGTTAACTTCACCTTACAATATATATATTTACTTATAGGTTTATCATGCTACTTGATCCTCAGAGATACTCACGATTCCTTGTTGTCATGTCTTGCTGGAGCACCGCCTAGAAAAAAAAACATAAAGAATGAGAAGTATGTCAATCCTGGCTTTAAATATACCTTTAATCAACATTTCATGTTAGCATAGTTCAAAATGAATATCTATGGACAGCTGCACTGCCACGAAATATGTACGAGATATGGTGGGAAAGGAGTTACGTCATGAGCTATGCGATGTGGCATTCTCACAGCAATAAATATGAAGAATACTGTAGGATATAATGTCATGTAGCTTGGCAGATACAGGTGAACATGCTCCCCTCAAATGTTGCTACCTCTTTAGCAAACTACATGGTGTCATGTCCCAGAAGACAGTATTCCTCAAACATTCAGCATGATACCTTTTAAGTTTCTTGGCGAGATAGAGGACATTTAAAAGTGAAAAGAAGAGACAGCATTGCCTAAACTGACTAAATTCTTAAAACAAAGTATATGCTTTCCTGTTTAGCTGTTCCTGATTGTTTACTGTCTCTTACAACATACAAAATATGCAAGTGACCAGATTTTTTTTTTTAAATGAAACCCATTACTCAAAATAACTTACACAACTGGCATTTAAAGAAGACTAGTGAAATAAATAGTAAGATGAAACAATATTTATCTTTCACATGGACGTAACATGACTTTCACTACATAAAAATATGAAAAATACACAGCTGGGTTGCATGCCTTGACAGTTCAGTTACCTGATATGGAAGGCTGAGAGCATATTGCATGTTCTCAAAAATGGGTTAGAAATCAGAACTGAAGGAATCTCATATCCCTTGTCCCTTCCCTACCCTTAACTCTCTGGATATACAGCAACAACATCAGAAGTGACGAAGTGCTGACATGATGCTTCAAGTATTTCATTACAATTGTATCAACCATATAAAACCTTTATTTCTTCCTATTTACTTCCACTCACTCCACCTCACAGTTACTGGAAAACCACATACAGTATAATGCATGAAATGATATACCAGGTATCTGAATTAACAAGCCTTACCATTACGCAGTACTGTTGCAGTCACTAAGAGAAACAGGGTGTGACCCCTATTGTTATTAGAACACAAGTCTAATAATAAGAAGAATTCAGTCTATCTTTCTTGTAGTATACCAATTTCCTTAAGTCAATTAAGATGCAGGATTAACTTGTCAATGTTAACATTTACATGGAATTCATTACAGATAAATACCATGAAATTTAACTAATTTCATGAATTCAGTACAATCTAAGTAAAAAATTGAGCATACTACCTTCATAGTTCTGTATTGCAAAATGAGTTTGCTGCAGTTTCAATCAAGATTGAAATGTAACTGAAGAGAGTTAAAGTGGTAGCAAGCCAAGGAGAAGCAAACCTCTTTGGCAAAAACTTCCAAGTTGCAAACGTAGTCTCATGAATTTGTACCAGGCAGAGAATTTGTACTACACACAAGCACTATTATTCCACACTCACACTATATTTTTAAATGGTTATCATGCACCTAGTTACAGTAAGCCCAGTGTACCAGTAACACATGGTGCTTCAACTATCATAAGTCAGTATGTCTTCACTAACTGCTTTCTGAGTATAAGCCTCAAAGATTCTGAACCTAATATTCACCAAAGAAGGTACAGTAATTGTAATGTAACAAGACATAATTTATTAGCAAACACAAATAACATGCTTATGAAGCAGTGAAAGGAAAAGTTTTAATACCGTATGTTTACGATATAATTTATGAAAGGCCACTAGAAACAATATTTTGAAGCTTTATGAGGAATCATAATAAAAAAATGCTTCATTATTGACTCAGTTTTGTTTTATTTTATTTTAAAAAGTCTATTCTTTGTCATTTCTACAAGTTACAAATACAAAAGAAATATGTTTTCCACTAAACTTCCCAGCCCACCCCCAAATAAGGGACATTCAATATGTATGATATTTTTTAATATTTCATCATAATACACCATACACTCCTGGTTTAAATACACATTTTTAATTACTGATCATTTATAAAACAATAATGCTAACTTAAATTCTAAGTAAATATCATTGCAAGTCTGCCTGTCCAAGGAGCTCAAGTTTGCACTTCTTATTTATGCACACACTGCCTGAGTGGATAAAATTACGTCACATGAAAATCTGAATAAATGAATCACTTGCTAGACCATCATTTTCACATAGCAGCAAGATAAAGGTCAAGTTTCATGTGCTATAGACCTCAGCATTACACTGAGGGTAGTGGTCACCAAAAGCTGCTTGCATTTTAGTCCCTCCCTTCAAGGTAAGCAGCCTTGTTGTCCACTGAATATGGGGCTGGGTGGCTCCCAGAGCAAGGCTAGATGTGGGGTGAGAAGATCAATATCAGGTATTGAACCCTGGCTGTTGAGCCACTTACTGATTTATCACATAGTAGCAAAAAGAGAGGATGCAATGACTGATTATGGAAGATATATTCACTTTTATTAGCTTCATTTAATGAAACAATGAGAAGCTTCATTAGTTTAACCCTCACTACACACTATTAGGGTAATCTAATTAATTAGGATGACATGTGAAGGGAATGTGGCATGTAGGGGGAAACAAGAAATGCACACATTATTTTTTGGGGGAAACCAGAAAGTCAGAGACCACTTGGACCATCTAGGTGTCTAGGAGTATATGGAGGCTAATATTAAAATGGATCTTCAGGAAATAGAGTGTGTGTGAGGGGGGAGGGGGTATGGATAGGTACAGGTGGCCAGCCCTTGTCAACATGGTAATGAGGCTTCAAACTCCAAAATATGTAGGAAATTTCATGACTGAGTAATTACTAGCTTCTTAAGACAAACTGCTCCAAGGAGTTTATTAACCCATTAACATAATTGATTGAAATCTGTTACAGGGCATCTTTTAGATCACAAAGCACAGGGAAAAGTAATGAAAGAGCCATGTTGAAAGAATAAGATGTGGTAGTCACCCTATAAATTACAGGAAATAACAACAAATCAATAGAAGACATTTAGTAATGTTGTACATGAGGGATGGAAATGTGTTACTTTCTAATACTGATAACAGCCAGACTAGGCACGGTACTTGGAAGGATGACCACCATTGTACAACACACATTAATGGAAATTTGTATATGTGATGTGTGGTCTGTAATCTAGCTCCTCTCCTTCAGAACATTGACAAAAATCACGACGCACTGTTTTGTGTATCTGAAGCACACAACGGCCAGTACTCTGCAGTGTGTACATAGAATATGACACTAAATATGCCTGTTACATAATACTTATGGCCCAGAGATTCAAAATAATATATATGAAGTATTATCATGAGCAAAAATAAATGGACTAAATAACAAATCCACTAATCGCTGATTCATTACCTCCTGATTACATAAAGATAACCCAATTTCAAATTTTAATTTTGTACAAACTTATTTATAAATTTGCACCCCACCCCATATATATTTACAATGTACACACACACACACACACACACACACACAAATAAAGAAAAAGAAATATTGTTTTCTTCAAGAAAACACTTACAACATTATTTAAAACTGGAATACACATGCTTATAATTTTTCTTCTTTCATAATCAGTAAAATATATTATATCAATACTTACACTAACAGATCTAATTTTCAATATAAATCTTTTTTTATTGTATGTCCTTAAACATTAGAAGTACTTTATTGTATAAGCTACAGGAGCATGGTTAGAATAGCACTGGCACTATAGTAGGCAAGCATATACTGATTTAATTTCACTTTGGTCACATAATTTCTTCTTATACTACCTGACATATCCTATTTGCAGAAATCTGACAAATGTTATTCAGAAAGTCCACCTTGAAATTATATGTATACAGTATTAAGTATTTTGTCTTCATAATGGAGACAGTACATGCTTGATGTGAGGTAGAAACTGAATTTTAAAGTACTTGTTACATACAATTCATGCTTCCGAGGGATATTTTTTATGTTCCATGTTACAAAACATTCGTTTAATACAAGTCAACAATACAATTTATACCACATCATGATAAAATATATAACAGATTTTACAAGAAAGAAAATTAAGGGCTCTCCACTGGTCAAGATAAGGCTGGAAGAGGTTTAATATAAAATAAGCAAATATTTATGTCATGTCAAACCTAAGCAAACAAAAGGATTCATCACTTTTCAACTGCCAAGTGCAACAATATCTATTCCATCCATGTTCCTCCACATTTGCGTACTTTAAGGAAAACATTTACAACATCCGAACATAATCCAAAAATACGTACAGGCAGATCACCCAACGCATACCAAATGAAATATTCTAAAGATATTTTTACACATTATACGGACAGTGTGTCATCCTTTGTGAAATTCATTTATGAGCTTTCTGTAGTCACTGTGTGTAGTATAAACTCTCAGCACATAGCAAGCCCTAACCAGTTACATACAAAACAACAAATTAAAAAAAAAAAAGTGTTCTCCAAATCTTGTTGTGATCTTGAGACCTGTTCGGCATGTCCCAGATAAGCTCCGTGACCTTTGCTGTACACATCCCATGAGTGGAATGAGGCAATTCCGTGCAGCAGCAAGTACATTCTCAATTCATAGTTTAAATTTAAAATCCGTAATCCCAACATATTTGCAATAATATTTTGTGACGGTACACAACACTATGTTGTACCACCACCTTCACTGACAATCACACATTAGAATACTATTATTAATTCTGGACTCAAGAAAAGTATATCTATTTATTGTTCTTATTCTAAAAATATTATCACAACATGAAACAAAAATATCAACACATCTCTTTTCTATTTTTTAATATGAAGACAAGGAACATTTCTAACTTTACTTGCTGCCAAGGAGTGAGTAATGGGCTTTTTATTTTTACAAAAGAAGCACAGCATACGAGGCAACTTTCATATAAAACTGTTATTTAAAACTGAATATACTATGAAACGTTTTCAACCTTGGAATATATTTTCTTCAGAACAGCTATCCTGTAGCATATCACATGTCCATTCACATGTCCAAGCTGTTTCGCTACAAACATCTAATCCCAGTTCCATTGGAGTGATTGAATATTATCGGTATATAAATGATTTGTGTTCTCTGTTCCAAAAGCTCTAATATGCAACTCAGCTCTACATATTTTCCTTTACGGCAACTGGCCACAAAGAACCTGAAACTTCTTCACGGGTGATAATTTTTCTAAACTTGATAACTGTGCGTGACAATCTCCCTCTACTTCCATACTGCCTTTTACTGTAATGGACAGAGGAAAAATGAAAGAAGATTCAGTGTTCATGACCTGAGTCCTTGCTTTGTGGGCGATCTGCCTGCAACCATGATTGTGATGTTACAAAGAACAACATAACTGCCCTATGACTCTTAACTGGTCCTTGCCAGAAATCAATGTGCAAAAAGTAAATTTTATCACTGATCACTTTAAAATCTCTCCATGGAACATTCATAGAAAGAACCTACTACAATACCAGTGAGGTCCAGTTCATAGAAACATATTCTATTTCATCACATGTGGTAGTGGTCGTAGGTTCAAGAGCCAGATGTGCTATGCCATGTTATGCAGTGATGTATAAGTCCTCTTGTGGAATATAACAGGGTATGAAGGTCAGAATTCTGAATCACAGAAAATGATTTGTGAGACATTTTAACATTCAACCTCCTCAGTAATTAAGTGTTGGGACTGAACTTCCATGGAACAGATGGTGAAGCAGGTTACTGTATCTCCACAGCTGGGTTTGCAGTATAACCTCAATATTTAGCAGGCTCTCACTGCCTGAGAATTTTATGGTTAACTTCAGTTTTTCAATGTTAATATTGGGAGAGTACCCTGAAATAGACCACAATCTCTTCCTTCCAGATTCCTACCTATTCATCACTGATAATCATCCTCTCCTCTCATTTGATTTTGTATGTTATTCACAGTCGAAAAGCATCAACAAAGAAGTAAATTATTAATTAACTGTTCATATCTAAAACATAATTCCAAGACTGTATGCTCTATTCTGTACATAAATACATACACATTGTAATAATCAGGGCTGACAATGAGGGCATGCATCCTGTGCCATTCTCCCCTCCCACATACAGGACAAGGCTAGGATGCCAAAAGTTATAGCTAGTAGCATACTAATATACCCTCCACTAGTTCACACAATGAAGAGTGATGAACACTTCCTGTTCTTCAACTCTCATGAAATCATGTCTTCCTTAATGGGGTTCACAATTTTTCTTCCAAGCAAGGCAGAAGTGTCTGTGGGTCTGAAGCAGGGGTCATCACATTACCCAATGCCAGGCATGGTTATAACTCAAAGATACAGTTTTTTAAACAATTCGGTAAGTAAAGGACCGTGTGAATTTGCATATTTACCGAATAATATTAATTATGTTTAAGTTGTTTAGTTACTTCATATTGTGCCAAGACAGATCAGAATCTTCATAAACTGGCAGCACTGATAATATTACTCTACCATATCTGACACACTGTATGTAGGTTGGATACAGGATTGTTTATGTTAGAAGGTAACAATCAAAGCCACTACAAAGAACCACTCAAGTAGTTTGAAGAAACAATTCATTTACCTTCTACATATTTTATGTTGCTAATAGTGATATGACATAGAATGTATTACTGATATTGGTCATATCAAGTCAATCTGCAGGTTGCAGCAGCCATTATTTAAGAGCACTGATAGCAACCAAGAGGATTCTTTTTATGTCAGTGGGTTCTGTTGTTTAGAGAATACTGTACAGCATCTTAACAAAACTGCAAGAAAACTTGTGAACATACTGTATGTATGGATCTCTGTAAATGTAACTTCCAAGTTTCTCAATTGTAATCACATAGGCAAATTCAGGTATACCCTTTAAAGTAACATGTCATTTGCAGTAAATATATCAGGCCCCTAGATCTTTGGATCACTCTTGTTCTATATCAGTGTTTCTCAACCTTTGTGAGACTGCGGCCCAGTAAGTTCCTTTTTCATAACATGAGGGCCCGGTCCCAACAGATTTACTTGTCAGTACCTTGCCATTTTTTTTTAGTTCATACATTAAATTAACATAAGTATTAATAATTAATTATGGCATAACCATAAAGGATGTTAGTACACTTATGTGTATGGTGTGGCATGTTGACAAATATAAAATTACATTTAAATTAGTTATCAATTCCAGGAGAATCTCTCGTGGCCCAGTATAATTGATGCCAGGGCCCGGTACCGGGCCGTGGCCCGGCAGTTGAGAAACACTGTTCTATATCACATCACTTCTACTGAGGAGATTAAGCAGTGGTTGGCAAACTCTTTCAGCCCAGGATTTTTCTTCATACCAAAAATTCCCCACACAATCTTAAAACTCATCCTCTTTGAACTTTCATCACAAGATGCACAAAAAATATCCCAATCAATGGTACACATTTAATCTGTCTTGTTTTTTATACAGCTAAATATTTTAATTTATTAGTTCTTAAATTCATTTATTTATTTATACCATTTGGGCCAGTTGGCTGACAAAGTTTGGTCTATAGACAATATTTTGAGATTAAATATCTTTTAATATTGACAGAGCATACACCATAGCATGACCTAGAAGACACCTGCTTCATGTGCTATAGTAGATGGCTCACAGTTTCACCAAATGAGAATACAACAAATGGAAAAATTTGTACACTTATTGTCTTCTTCAAATTCTGATATATAACTTTGTAACACCTCAGTAAAATTAATACCATTTTAGGCCATATGTAAGAGTCTAGAACAACATAAAGTTTATTTATATTTCATCCAATGGCTTACGAGTACACTACATGTTTATGTTGTGTTAGATCGTTACATATAGTCTCTCAATAGTAAATACAGTGGGATGACTTCCCTAAGATTGTTAGTACCATTGCAGAGTGTTGAATTTATCACACAAATGTCGATGAACTCCTCATTATAGAACAGTTCTGTGCTTTCATATTCAACACAAGACATAAAGTTGTACTTCCAACTGGGGAGGTGGAGTGGGGGGGGGGGGAAGAGTAAAATTATTTTAACTATTTAACTGTTACACAAATATGTGCATCTAAACTCTGGTTTGTAAAATTCATTTCAGATGGCAGACAAATTATCATTTCAGTGGGGAAGGACCGCTCTAACACGCACAGTGCAAAGGAATGCATTCTACAGACACAAATATTTCTTTGATTGCATGCATATGCATTCTTGACACCAACTGCAAACAATAATTTCAGGCAAAGTCGTGTGCCTCGACTAACCAGACAAAAAAATATTACACCCCAGAAGACAGGAAAGCCCATGACATTGATTCTATCTGTTTGTCTGACACAAACTTCATCAAAATCATGATCTTTTGGGAAGTGATGCCATGCAGTTTGGTGTATAGGCACCAATATTTCCTAGAAATCTCCTCCCTCCACCTATAACCTGAGGATAAAGGCAGAGAGTTTCTCTGCAATGTTGGTATCTATCTACCAAATCACATAGCACAACATACCAGAAGCACTTCACAGTCACAACGGCAAAACCTACACTATGTCAAAATCTTTCTATAATCAATAATGTTGTTGATTTTCTAATGCTGGTTGCAAATGTAGTTCCTGCTCCAAAATATATACTTGAACTAATCTGACAGTAAAGGGTGAAACCCATAATAATATCAATCCAAAAACAATGTGACTCCAAAACAAGAATAAAGGTAAATATGTACCAAAGACATTTAAACGAATGTAATAAAACCAACAAATGCACATGTGTGAAGTATGTTTTATCACATATTATTAATTACCAACATGCTTGGATGGCCCTTGCAATCATCATCTAAGTTTAAATATTCCTTTAATGCATGGATATGGAACATATTAAGTTCATATACCAAGATATTGCACTTGCAATGAGTGTCTGGTAACTTAACAACAAAATCTGCAAAATCTGCCAATTAGCTTTGCCATGTGTATTTAGTCACTGGGCTGTAATTAACAACCAGTGACAGGATTGTCACAGAATTTGATACAGTGGAGTTATACACTAAACCTTGTCAACACATTCCAGTGTTGGTTAATTGGTTAAGATCAAACACTAAAATGGTACAAATCTTAAATACTCCACCAAATATTTCAATAAAGCAACAAATATTTTGAACAAAACTTGAAAGACAGAAATGAACCACATATTTTATGCCCTTTAAGTCCTAACATTTTTGAGATGACTGCACAAAGGAATTTTCATGCTGTATATATTGTTTATTTCTCACTCTGCCAAGATTTAACTAAATTAATGATATCAAAATCAGAAAAGTGGTACTGTGGTCTAGTGTAACCATTCATGCCTACCAGTTTAAATTTATACCTGTACCACCTCCTGATGGTATAGGCAAAATGATAAGCAATAATGAGGGGAAAATATGCCTGAACAATGTACAGGGGCTTCCATATTAAAATACAGACCTAATCATGTAGGTTTTCAAATACAAAAAAGAAAATAGCCCTTAGATGTACCAGTTAAAAAGTTAAAATGACAAACAGGAGAACTGATTGTCAATGATGTACATGATGGATATATTGTCAATGGCTTCAAAATAAATGGGAGTGCAAGAATAACATGAAATGTATGTGTGTGTGTGTGTGTGTGTGTGTGTGTGTATACATATGTGTGTGTGTATATATATGCACACATACACACACACACACACACACAAAATAAAGCCTACACTACACAGAAGTTAAGCTATTGATAATTTTGTGCACAAGGAATTTAATACTGTTAAAGACATTTATATGACAGACCAGAGAACAAATAAATCTGTGTGCATGTTGAATTGGTATTAATGACTCAAATGCAAGGAAATGACAGGGTCTTATGTATACTTCTTGCAAACTTATACTTGTCTTTGTGCTGGGATATGAAACAAGTATGAGAACATGTGTTTCATCCACTTACACTTGTCACAACTTCATGTTTGCTAATAACACAGGTTTAGAGAAAAATAACCATAAACATCACTAGCAATCATTTAAAACCTCAAGCATACCACTGAAGGTGCTCTTAAAAATGGTAACAACATTTTTTACCCTATCCACTCTTCTTGAATTTATAAATACAACCTCTGCTGCTTGTTACTCCTTTTGTGACACATGTCTTCAGATATGGTCTTACCGTATCAGTCAAACAACATGAAGAAATCCATTTCTGAGTTTACAGTATCCAAGGGGCACTGCCTTCTACTCTCAGTACAGAATACAGAATTTACAGACTGGATCGGGGACAGGAAGTGGGAACTTGTACCACAGATTATTGGCTTAAACAAGCTATCTCTCTATACAGAATGTCAACCAGTAATAATCCAATGATACAGTAAATAATTTATAAGCCAGAGAACAGAAGGCAGAAGCCATTTGATATCAAAATTAAAGCCTTATACAAGTAATAGGAAGGAAGACAGGAAGGAAAGACAGAGAGAAAGAAGGAAAGAAAGGAAGACAGGAAGAAAAGACAGAGAGAAAGAAAGAAAGAAAGAAAGAAAGAAAGAAAGAAAGAAAGAAAGAAAGAAAGAAAGAAAGAAAGAAGCAGCTATTTCCTGACTTGAGAGGGAAACAAGGTCTCAGCAGTGGTGGGTATGCTCCCAACAGCTGAACAGAAATGGTTAATTCTCTGTCTCGCAGATAAACTGAGCTATGCTAACTGAACAACAGCCTCTTCATGATCTTGTTAGATAACATAACACACATAACATATCAATAAAATTTCTTCTCATACAAATTTACTAACGTTTCTGAGGAAGTTATGAGAATATATAATATTTATTTTGTTCAATGTGAAATCAATAATAACCTGCCCTGCAGTACACATCACACTAATGTTGAGATCACCCTCCATGGTTTCATAATATCACAACAACTTATCGGAATGTTGGAAACATTTAGAACGCCATAATAAACACACATACACTGTGGCACCTTCTTACACAGTGTAATTATAAGGGAACAACCAATGTTTGGACAGTGATCTGAAAACCACTTCTATCAGAGGCTCATTAAACAATTATCATCTTCGTTTTCAAGACTATGGTTAAGGTACCATCCATTTTTCAACCATACAGAGTCCTTAGTAGACATGGCTATTGCCTGAACAGATGGCATGGTTCAACCACTGTGACCAGAGACCCTCAAACAGCAAATCTCAAGATTGGCCTTCATAATACAAATACAGGAAGGTGTTTGACTTGTTATAAATGAAGTTTAATTTCAATTTCAGCACATATGCACATAATCTTCTACACACTAAATGAATGAAGATTCTTTTTATATTGGAGGATCAGTTACAAAAAGCTGAATATGGTCACAGAATCTTTGTTCACTAATGCAGTTACATACCATTTTTGTTAATTGATGCAGCCACAGAGTTCTTTTTATGTGTGTGTGTGTGTGAATCAATGGTCTCAACTATGTTGAACCAACACCATAGCAACAAATTCAAGTCATACAGAAGTTATAACAATATCTAAAGGCTTTGGTGAGAAACCATTTTGTAATACCACTGTTTCTGTCTTTAAAAAGAGCTAATAATCAATATGTTTACAATTAAACTACCATGTGTAAATGCAACACACTTCCAAATCTTTGCACAAGGGAAAATACACGTGACCAGCAAGCACATGTCACACATCAACACTAAAAACATTTCTTGAGAATCTGCACATGTAGGGCGAGCACATGTAAACACACACAACATTATCTTCAGCTTCTCTTCTGCATTTGTTCACTAGGTTTACAATTTTCAATATAAATACAGAATTTATGAGGCAGTGTTAATGCAGTGTTGCTATGCACAAAGTCATATCTCTGTTACTTCCATTTACATGTTTCCAAATTGGTGACTTCTTGTGTTCCTGAGACTGAAGACACAGAGGATCAAGGACAAAACCACTGTCACATGCAAGACACATCAGTTTTATTCAAATAATGCAGAAAAGCCCAATGATTGAAATTTCTAAAGCCAAACAGTGAAAGAAATCCTCATAAAACAATAATACTGGAAATGGGATACAAAAGAGAATGGGGTTCCTTATACAACTGTGGATTCTGTCTATGTGTGTTCCTGTTATTAAATTTTCTGTAAGCAGATAACTTGCATGAAACTCAGATGGCTTCAGCACCATTTTAGGTCATTCAGATAACATTTTTCATTACAAATTCTACCTTTGCAATAACAAACCCGACACAAGAACACAGCATATTCATATAACTGTTATTAACAAAAATTTTTCACCCTTAGTACAAACCCCTCTATGTTATGGAACAGAGACTTCACAGTGATTTCACAGTGACTGGCACAGGTGGGTTAGACGTAAAGTGTTCCCTGAATCTTGCCTTTAAAAATAGACACATAATTTCTGAGAACCCATACTTATGAAATGTCCATTGGAGTGGGCTGAACAGTGTCAGGTGGAATCATAGAAATGTCCTTGAGCCTCAATATCCTCAAGTGTTTCACTTCATCAGACAGAGACTTCCACAAAAAGAAAAAATATCATAATACTACAAATGAGTGTGTTACACACTGCTTCTTATTTTACACTAAAACTAAACAAACAAGCCTCATGCAGATCAGCAGGAGATACAACTGTGAGTTTAGCTGCCATAATAGAAACTGTGTAAGCGAACTGATATACTGCACTCAGCGTTCATTGTGCACATTAAAACATTACGATTTATATGAAGTCTTGTTCTTGTAACATGACAGGTCACTTCACAACAATAAGAACTGAGATTACATGTCCTTTCTCAGAAGGATCCTGAATATTTGAGATTCAGTGTATTTCAAAACAGTGACAAACATCTGCTAAAAGACAACTGATTTTGTAACCCACTATCAACACAACTGCATCATGATATATCCAGAATCCAATATGCTCGGCACTTCCAGTTAAGTAATATATTGGTTATTCATACTTTAGTTTGTAAACTATAGTAAGTAACATATTCTCTGCCTCTAAGACATGCAAGTCCCTGCAGCACATAAAAGGCGACTTAAAAGATACTTCAACAGTTGTCATCTGACACAACTCTTCACAGATAATAATACAAGCTTTGTGATATTGAAATATGTCCACATATCTGACAAATGTGCAGAAGCATTTGTTTTTTAAATTAAATATGTTTGGCATGGTTACTTGGCCACTAGACTTAAACTGGTATGGACATACCTGGCAGTGAATGTCTTAACTTGTAACTCCCTTCTGAAGGACAGAGTAACCAAACTGTAAACTCAATAATTAAAATACAATAACAACTGTAAGACAAGAATCAGTAACTTAAAGATCAGTATTAATTAATATGCTTCATCAAAATTCAGAATACAGGATTTGTTTTTATTACAGTATACATACCTGTAGACACTTGAACTAAATCTATATTATCTACTGCCTTTTAACTGGTTTTGAGAGCTCTACTCAATTATGTATGATTATAGGTTACAAAATCAGTATGTCATCATGCTAAAATCCACTGCTTTCACCATAAGTTTGAAAGCACATTTTTTAAACAGGTGTGTCCTTGTCACTCTTCTTTGTGTCCTGTGGACTGTTGCCATTGATATATTCAGTGCTGACATTGTGATTCACCGATGGGTTTTCCATCCCCCCCTCCCCTTCTGTGTGGTGGCCTGATTTAGTTTTCTCAGTATGGACAGGTTGCTGATTCTCAGGATCAATATGAGCCTCACTGCTTGAGTGACTTGTGCCGCTGCGACCAGCACCACCTGCTGCAAGAAACAACAACCACACACACGGTGAAGGCAAGTGATGAGATTCGTCCATTTACATTTTGTTACAAATGTAGGGAAGATTGTATATTCCATGTATACATAATATACAGTAATTCTCACAAGCATGATTTCAGTGTGTGCCATAGAACTAACAAAGTTCTAAAAATGGGCAGGCATACTGCCCTAAACTTATGTTCACACTTGTGTAAAGTTGATTTCTAGAAGATGGGTTTTTTTATTATTATTATGCATGCCCCATTACACTAGGTAATACTACATGCTTAGAAGATGGGGTGCTACTGCAATAAACATTTATATGTAATTATTGACACAGTTTGTACCTGTGTAAGTCACAGATTTAATTGTGGTAACTATACAACAGATAAAGCAGAGGGTCACATATTTCTTTTTCTTCAAACAAAAAAACCACTATTCAAAAACTTTTACAATATATGCAATATGCAAATCTTCCCCACCAAATTATACGTGACTTTTCAGCGTCCATCATTTGTACAGAAATTCCAAGTTAATGCTAATTAAAAAAATTGCTATATAAAGTTTATGATATGTGTGTGTGTGTGTGTGTGTGTGTATCTGTGTGTGTCCTGGTAAGAACATTTACTCTGAGAAGAGCTCATTCATGTGAATTACATAGCAATTAACAAACTTTTGAACTGGGGACAGGAATATGACAAAATCATGCACTTAACAGAAACGAGGAACACTGGCATTGCAAGATGCTGGGTCCATTGTAAACATAGACACAAAAGAGATGTTACTCCACCAGTAGGGGTAGAAAGGATATATAAGCACTTGCCTTCGCCGAATATTGGTTCTTGCTTCTCCATAACAGCAAACGCACAAGCAGAACAAAAGGCAATCATAACAAGCAATAACCTACATGGTATGTAGGGCATGCTTAAAGCTACAAATTGTTTCACTGGGCCATACTTATACTACAGTAATACACACATGCTTTGACAGAATAACAGCGAATAAATACAAATCTTTCCAGTACATTTCACCTTTTTCAAAAAACTTGGAAGATTTAGGTCATACACTATTATTAAAGTGTGAATTGTGCAATTTGTGCATTTTTTCATGCTGATGCACAGAAATGATCAAAACAGTTCATTTACATAGACAGTATCTGGAAGAAGACAGTAAGTCTCATTTTAACCTTAAATAGTCTTACTTACAAGCACACTTTCCACTTTATCTCAAATATCATGAAATATCTAAAAGCAAATTACCTATGAAAAATGCAGACGGAATCCATGTTCTACACATATAACATGTAAGCTACAAAGCAAAAATTGAAATAAGACATTGAATATATGAAGTATTTAATACATAATGCACTGTATTATTAAATATTAGCTTTATACTCCATTATGTACTGTAAGTACAGTTCAGCTATGTACAGTCCAATAATACTGTTAAGGGTAATATTTCATAAAATAGACAATTTAAGAACTGAAAAGAACTCTGGCAGTAAGTTGCCTGTTACTGTAAGAATCATGATTCCAATTAGATAATGCTGACATCTGAGTCAATAAAAGTTACAAGACATTATCCATTTGTTTTATGCTTTAATAAGGCACCATTTCTTCATAATAATACAGCTATCAGTCAACCCTTCTTATAATTGACATCTCAGTAACTAGTTATGAAAACATAACCTCTAATCCATTAACCTTCCCACAATCATGTTGCTTCATATTGTTTACATATGTAGTTGTATGTCTGATACAATTACTTAATGAAAGAATTACAAGACTGTTCTGGGTACAGTCACTTCTTCACGCTACACACAGACTAAACTGACCATTTTTAAATCCTTCATACTATGTACAGTGAAATTAAAAAAGCTGTCATGACAAGAGCACACACTTCAGAAGTGCCCGAACTATTGCATGGAATCATAAATACCAAAAAACTTTAGAGATCAAACAAAGCAGCTACACATTCCTTGTTATCACAGTCTGCTGCAATAATGAGAACACTGTCCAATGCAACAGTATTACAATGTTCAGGAAAATTTTAATTCCAAAAGAAATAATGATTTCACAGGTCTGGATATGAATTGACCAGCTGGTTGTTCTGTAACTGCAATAAAGTAGAAACAAAACTTGTTTGTGTAATCACTTTAACATTCAGTTATTTCATATTTTGCATACAGAGGTTTAATTTATGAGTTTTGTTAGTTCTCAGAATAAGAATATCACCTTTCTAACCATAGTTAGGCAAATGATCTTTGTAGCAGAAATGTGGCTCCATTTCTTTGGTGCATGCAATTAATTTATTGATATATAGCTTTTCTATGCACATTATACACAGACACTGGGGACCTAGTTAAGTATCCTGATAAAGTAATTTTTTTCGTCATGCAGCTATGTTATGAAAGACATCATGATCATATATTACCCAACAAACTCTTTTTTTTTTTGAACACACAATTTTAACGAATTACTGTGTCAAATACTCACAAAATGAGAAAAGACTTCTGGGTTCGTTATCGGAACAGGAAATGTTTTACACAGTGCACTTAATTCTGAGGAAGTGATGGTACTTAACGAGATGTTAAGGTTCTAATGGCAGAGCACATGAGTTAACATTACTCATAATCTGCATGCCCCAGTGTATGAAGTTTTCAGTTTTTTGAGCTACATATTTAAATTTTCTTGTTTGTTACAATGGTATGTTTAAAATTTTCAATGTAAGAGAGTGAAGATGTATGGCGTTATAACCAGAACAATATTACATTGTGGAAGTGTCATACAGAATGGTTGTAATAAAGGGTATATTCAGCACAATGCAACAGTTTGTTATCCTTCTGGTAAAACTGTTACAGTTTCTTGTGTTCAATGTTAGGAGCAAATACAGCCCACACTAACATGAGACTTGATGACACTTTACTATTACAAGTTTTGTCTACTGTTACTCATATGCTTCAATTCATGTTGTGTTTAATTTTCCAAAACAGAAGGCCATATATCAAATAGTGTATACTGTTCACACACAGATGCCACCAAACAATATCTGCTGCAAATTTTATCAGGAACTGGACACTAGATATATTTTCACAAGTCTCATACATGATTTCACTAAAAATAGCGCATTGTATTTCACCTTTCTCTCACCATCTTGGCATAAATTTGAAGAAACATTTGTTGAACAGAAAGATGGAGGAACAAAGTCCACTTCGCAGAAGTTCATAATCCTAAATGTTGATTTCTTTATTTCTATCATTACCAGTTACACCTACATCTCCATTTTCAAAGAAAAGCAATATTATGGGACAAAAAAGAAGACATAAGAAATCCACTTTTCAGATAAAATAAATAACCTTCCTCCGAGAAGCAGACTGCAAGCAACTGATGCACACAATGCAATGCTAACATCCATGCGCATTAATATATGTAAAGAAGTAAACTTACCCAACTGCATGATAGACTTTATGCTTTATTTGTTTAATTTCCACGTATATTTTGTTTTTTAGATTTTGATTACTTGGCCCGACTGTCATGCCCTACACACAATAACACAACTCACTTATAATTTGTACAGCATGAAAAGTTGATTGTCACAAAGGACATCAAATGATCTTCCAAGTTATTTTAGATTTATTACCCTTCAATTTAAAAATGACTAACCCTTTTACTGTTATAGCAGAATGGTTCCACCACATGGGAAAACATGTCACAGGTTAAGCACAAAACGAGACTGCAAATATGTTGACTGTTGTAATCTAGATCTTTTAATTTCCTTTGAGAAATGTGACAAAAGACAAATCAATGTATTATATACAAGCTGAGTTTAACAGTAAACACACTAATCCATTCAAGTGTTTAGGGATGAAATACTGCATCAGTGTTACAATTCTGACACTCAGGCTAACATGACAAACAGATTTTCCTTCAATAACAGTGAAAGGGCTAATACTGGGAAATTCACATGTTTACTAGCACAAAAAACCTGTATAAACGCTTATCATCTGTAAACAATAGTAATTAGCATTTCTAAATCCACTGTTATCCTTTGTGTACAGTTCCCTGTCTAGCAATCATGACGAAAGTAAGTACAATTAACTGTACATGTATAAAAGCAGTTGGTCATAAGTATATCATATGTCTTGTACAATATTATTGATTCAAGCCAGACAACTGTCAAGAAGTGTACAAGTTTATCAAAAGTAGACAGAACTATAAGAATTCTGCTAATCAGTTGCAGCGATCTGTATTCACACACTGCTGTAACATGTGATGATAATGTTTATATGTAAAATACAATCAAATTGTTTTAACATTAGACTTAAACTACTGCCTGGTTTCATGGAGTTAGCAAACAATTTAGTACACAACAATATGATCATGAAAAACAAATTAAAAGTATTTTACTAATTATGGTAACTTCAGATTTTGAAGTTGGTTGTACAATTTGTCTTTCTTATCTTCACTACAACAAAAACCACATTAAAAAGTATTAAACACTGAGCAATCCTAATGAAGACCCCTTATGATGGTACCTGACTTGATGGAGGCAAATGTATCAGAATTGTGAGCAAGGAAAGGCAATACCATCATCC
>Ga0123355_10003260_pt1 | contig 23185 bp, 19 predicted proteins | sample TergutEmb28metaG_3_FD_89872 | JGI IMG/M metagenome (GOLD analysis project Ga0123355, IMG submission 89872) | Embiratermes neotenicus P1 segment gut microbial communities from Petit-Saut dam, French Guiana - Emb289 P1 | ecosystem: Host-associated > Arthropoda: Insects > Digestive system > Gut ... | reverse complement strand
TCCCTTCGTTGCAGATAAATGGAATCCATCACTTCTATTCTCTGCAATAACATTGCTGGTTGTTTGATAGGAATTAAAATCAATCTGCGTTAGAGCCATAAGCCTCTCCCCAACTATTCTTGTATTTTACATAACTCGTAACTATACCTTTGATACAATTTAAGGAAGCCTGCAAGTTGCTGGTTCATTAGGTTTACTTACTGTTATGCAGAGACTAATTTCTAAAGCTAATGATTTTACAATGCAATTTTCTTAGCTATCACTTTTTAGAATGCACCCTTACGCCGCACGTAAACACGAAACTGAAACCTTTACACGATTCATAGAGATTCGTGTAAAGGTTTCAGCAATTATATATTTATTTTGCGTGATTACAGCCAAATTCATCAAGTATGTTTTTGTAACGTTTAGCCTCCCATTCACTAATAAGAAAATCGGGGTTGTAAAAGCAATGAGACATTACATCAGCATCTTTTAATAGTTCATCGTAAGGCTCATGTATTATATGTTTATCACTGTGCCTTGCTATAGCTGTAGTAATTGTTTCAATTTCATCGTCATTATATTGATTCGTTGCTTTCAATAGTTCTTTAGCTTGTTTTGCACCTTTTATTGCATGTTTGTCGCTACCGCCGTCGCCATTCACATTTGCAATGTCATGTAACATCCCAGATATCATGGCGATTTCCTGGTTTAAGTTTCGCTTTAACGCTAACAATGAACAATAACGTGCTACGCTATATAAATGCTCAATATAAAAACGAACTTTTGCTGGTTGTTTTTCATAAATCAGCTTGTCAATTTCAACACGTAACGTTTCAAGCCTATTTTCCATTGTTACCCTCCGAACATATAAATTTTAAGTAATATATTTTGCCTACTTAAAAAATTTATCTAAGAAATCATCTGGCTCCACTGACGGTGCTGGAGAATCTACAAAGTCTTTGGTGTTTCTCGTAACAATATAGTCAGCTCTTACTCGCTTTGCACATTGGGCAAACAGAGCATCTTCAAAATCGTCCATTGCTAGGCTGAAAGCTTCAGTAACATCGGTAGCGAGAACATCAACAAGCATATTCCATATTGTTTCCTCCTTCTCACATTGAGTGGCTTCTAAAACGATTGTATCATACAAGGGTTGTGGTACTGCCTGCAAAAATGTGCATTTTGCACCCTTAAACTGCCTGGCGTTTATCTAACGTGCGATCGTATTCATCTTGTTATACTTTTCTAAGTAGAACGTGATAACAATGCCCCATATTTTTATATGGTTCTAAATCGCAAACTTTCTTTTCAACTTTAAGCATTTTATCCACCCAGTCCTGCGCATATTTAACATCATTATTTTGTAATTTCCCCAAAATTCTTGATGCTAATACTTTTTCGATTTTTAAGTTTTCGCCCCATTCAACTAAATCATCGGGAGAAAAATAGGTCACATTACCAAACAGGTCTGATGTTTCATCGTTATCAATCAGATTTATTGCTTCGTCGATGTTATTCTCAAATACAATTTTGAACAAAACTTTTCCATGTTTATTTTGCATCATTATTGACAAAAGGCCTTCTTTTTTGATTAAACGTGAAAATTCTTTTACAATATCTGTTCGTTCTTCGGCAAAGTGTAATACGTTATGACATATAATCATATCAAATGAATTGTCAGTGAAGTCTTTTAGTTTTTTATAGTCACCGTGTATTTGAGTATATATGTTCTCGCGTTCGCGTACTTGTATAATATCTATATTCGGTTCTATTGCGGTAACTTCATTATTTTTTGCAAAATAATTTGCCGTAATGCCTAAACCGCTGCCAAAATCAAGAACTTTTAGTTTTTTGGCATCAATAATATCTGCAATCTGCGACCATATAAGTTTATAATGTAATACTTCCCATGGTTGTTTTGTTTGCCATAAATATCTTTCTAAATCTTCTTTTAACATTATTTTCGCTCCTGTCCAAAAATATAAATTTTCTTCACTTGGTATTTGTGCGTACGTCAATATTGGACTATACCTACCGTTATGAAGCGGCAACTAACTCATCAATCCGCCTCAATTCCTCATCTGTGAACCCAGCGGAACCAGCAGCTTTTATACAGTCTTCAATCTGCGAAACCCGGGATGCACCAATCAGTACCGAGGTCACGGCCTCATGTCGCAATACCCAGCTTAAAGACATCTGTGCCAATGTCTGACCCCGTTGCATAGCTAGCTCATTCAATCCACGCAGCACAGTCACTAATTCGGGCGTAATACTTTCTGTGTTTAGGAATGGGCTTGCGCTTGCCGCGCGGGAGTCTTCGGGTATTCCTTTAAGGTAACGGTCGGTAAGCCGTCCCCCTGCCAGGGGTGAGAAGCAAATCATGCCAACACCGTTTTTGTCACAAGCATCAATTAGGCCATCTTCAGGACGGCGGTTAAGTATAGAATAGGCAGGCTGATGGATGAGGCAGGGCGTACCAAGCTCACGTAAAATCTTGAAGGCTTCTTCTGCTTCCTTGGGGGCATAATTTGAAACACCAACATACAAAGCCTTGCCAGAGCGCACAAGGTAATCCAAGGCCGACATGGTTTCATATAGCGGTGTTTCAGGGTCGGGCCTGTGTGAGTAGAAAATATCGAAATAATCCAACCCTGTCCTCTTTAATGAGGCGTTGCAGCTTGCGATTAGGTTTTTACGGGAACCCCATTCACCATATGGGCCATCCCACATGAGATATCCGGCTTTGCTGGAGATGATAAGCTCGTCACGGTAGGGCGCTAAGTCAGAGCGCATAACCTGCCCAAATACAAGTTCGGCGCTGCCTGGAGGCGGGCCATAATTGTTGGCAATATCAAAATGTGTTATGCCTAAGTTAAAAGCAGCAGTAAGCATGTCCCTGGCATTTTGCTCCGTTGCAGTATGTCCAAAGTTATGCCACAACCCAAGTGATATTTCTGGCAGCTTAATCCCGCTCTTTCCGCAGCGGCGGTATGGCATAGTTTGGTAGCGGTTTTCTTTAGCGATGTACATGGTAATACCCCTTTTCATATTATCTATTTTTTTCATTTTTTATAGTGTAAAGCGATACCTAGCATTTTACAAATCTCAACTCCATAGTTATCTCATGACTCATGGCTGGATGAGTACCAATCGAAAGGTGATGCTGGCGCGGAAGCCCGGCAATCTCGTCTTCATCTACCCCATCAAAGACGTCACTTTGAGTAATTGCAGTGATACCGCTGTCTGCTGACACCGTACCACTGAGTACTACATTACCAATTTTCATCTCAAAGCTGCCTGCACCTATCTCAAAAGGTTCAAGGGCATGTAAAAGCGATGTTACCCGTCCCTCTTGGCTAAGGACAACGCTGTCCTTAATCACAATCCGATCATCCTCATGCCACATAATTTTCCTGATATAGCTTTCGAGATAGGGGACATTTTGCGTATAGGCTTGGGTAGCGTCAGCCACAATACATACGATGTTTTCGGTACATACACCGTTTTCAACACATACTCCATGTTTGATTTGCGTAATATCCACAATCTTACCCTTAGCCATAAGCTGCTTAACCTTCTGGTCGCCGGTTTCGTCAATCCGATGGCCTGTTCCATGGTCTCGGCTTTCTTCCCATGTGCGCCCGGCGTGTTGGCCAATCCCATCAATCAAAATCGTATTAGCACTTTTGGTCTGCTTTCGCCAGTTGAGGTGCATCTTAGAGCCATAGGCTACATAATATCCACTGTTGATAATCAGTGGCTGACCAAAGGCAAATAGTACAAAGGAATTCTGATCCCCATGAGAATGACTGATGGCTCCATATGGGCTGGATTTCACAACAAGGAGGATATGCTTTTTGAAGTCAGCAGCATTTTTGTTAATAGCAGCCCAGCCAATATCCCGGAAATGGGCAACGGTGGTTTCATTGGATGGAGCTTCCTCAGCAATTTCTCCGTAGCGGCTTAGGAATACCATGTCATCGTAGTAAAAATCCCACCATCCCTTTATAGAAAAATCATCGGAAACCATGGCTGACCGCTCCATCACCCTGTTGAAATACCACTGATATTGAGGGTTCCCAGTTGTGCCTGCAAATTGGCGCATATTGAAAGCCCTTTTTTGGTCAGGCAATTGCCCATGATTGCTTTGGTCGCAAAAGCTGGCAAAGTAGGTGTTTGGCGGGTTGCAGTGCAATATATAGTCCCCGGTTTTGCTGAAAAACGGGCGCTTGTACAGGTCAATCCCCATGAAGCCCTTGATGAAATTCATGGCCTCTGTGACAAAGGCCATGCCAGTTGTCCAATAGGCGGGGCCTTCTGCCCAGCCTCCGTCTATGCCACCCCAGGGAGTGTACAGGGCGGAGAGATATTCGATGGTATAATCCAGCCATCTTGTTGCATCTTTGTGGCGGGGATCATCAGATGACAAGTCCAGCATAGAAATACAGCAAGGGGTCAACATCATCGAAAGCGAGCGAACCGCATGAGAGTCGTATGGGAAGTTATGGATTTTTCTGTAGTCTATTACATAGTCCGCTACTTCCTTGGTGCGTAGGTATAGGGCTGTCAGCACTTTCTCCCGCTCGGTTGAGTCAAGCACATCATACAGCCAGTCATATCCAAAGGCCAACGCCGGGCCTACACGGAAGGTACATTCATCGTTATACTTGCGCGAAGTAGGGCCCGTGGGATCCCAGTCTGCTATGGCGAGCAGTGCCGCCTTTGCTTTGGCTAGTATGCTCGCATCTTCAAGAATGACACCTGCAATTGACAAAGAGCGGATATAACACAAAGCTCGCTGGCAAGCCATATAGCTTTCCCGCCATAGGCTAACCACACGGAGGTCGTTGGGGTAGGGCTTTGGCTCTTGAGGAAAGCCTTCGGCAATACGCGGCTCTACTGAGTGAGTGAAAAAGGTGTCGAAGCGGCAGTGCGCCGGATTTTGTTGTAGATTTTTGCGAAAGACCTGCAGCTCATTAGCATTTAACCACAGCCGGGGATGAGACGCTTTGATACTGGTGTATCGGTTAGCCCGGGAGGGCAGGGGAGTTGTGGGGAGATTCTGGCCAATGACAAATTTTCGGGGAGCGTCGTCCACATTGACTTTCCAGTAATATTCACCTGGAGGCAGTGGCTTTTCTGGGGTGTAGAAATTGTATGGAATGTTTTCAATCACATCCGTGACATCGGCAAACAATGCATCTTTTGCGATTGTCAATGTATATGGCATCTTTGGCTCAACCAATGGCCAGGTAAATCTTGGCGGGTTTTCATGTATGTCAACCCTTTCTGGATGGAATTGCGTGTTGAATTCGTTGTACATATGAATGACCTCCAATTAAATTATGAATACGCACACATCAGCACTTGTAGCGCGCCTATGGCGCAGCACAGCATACCCTAATCACGTGTCGCTTCAAAGCAATAATACCACAAAACACAATATACCTGTCTCATGAATGAGAAGAATTGATAATAAAAACAAATATATATATAACAATCCATATAGCAATGGTGAGCCAAAGGTCAAAACAAAGACCAACACATACTAAAAGGAAGAGCATAAAGATAAAAAGAATAACCAAACTCATACCACAACTGCCAAACGGCAATGGAAAACGCCACAACTTTTGCGAAAGCCGCGTGAATAATCTATCTATAACACCAAAACATCAACGCGGCACTAGTTGGTGATAAAGGCAATGCCTTTCCGCCTTTATCACCAACTATTCGCAAAAGTTGTCTTTTGCGAATAGTTGGTGGTGAGTATACCATTGGCAAAGCTTAGGCTTAGATTTCATACCTTACCCTCTTTTGTGCTGTACCCTCTCCCGCGTTAACTGTCTAGCAAATAACTTTCTATTCGGTTCGGCCGGACGGGACTGTTTCTCATTGAATTTATGTTACCAACTCTCCCGAATCCCACCATCACTAGCAATAACCTGCCCAGTTATCCATTTTCCATATGCACTGTGCAGAAAAAGAAGTAGGTCAGCAGTGTCGTCTGGTGTACCCCACCGCCCTGACGGATGCCTTTTCGCAACGTCATCGTACACCTCTCCAAAGCAATACCCAGTATCATTTGCCCCTGGATTTACACAATTGACTCTAATATTTCTGTCCCCAAGTTCCCACGCAGCCTGTCTGCATAGGCAAATTATGGCCTCTTTCGACACACAATATGGGATTTCATTTTTCATAGGACTTAGGTACTGACCACTTGTAAACAATGTAACTGCGTTATCCTTTGTAGTGTCTACCTGACCAGCAAACGCCTGCAACATCATCATTGAAGCCCGGACATTCACATGCAAGATAGGATCTATGAGTTCATGTGTCCACTTTCCAATCTCTACGCTTTCACCATTGGTATGGTTCAAAATCAGGCCATCAAGGCGCCCAAGCTTTTCCACTGCTTCTGAAACAACGATTTCCGCATTTCCTGGTATTTCTAAATCTGACGATGTAAGTGCGGTTACGTTTGTAAGTCCCGTGTCGTTAAGCTGTTTTGTAACAGATTCTGTACCATTGGGCATTGCGGTCAGGTGCTGGGTTGTCATGTCGTAATCCGAGAAACCATGTATGGCAACTTCTGCCCCGGCCTCGGCAAACCGCCTAGCAAGGGTAGCGCCGATGCCCATGGGGCGGCTTACGCCGGTAATCAATACCTTTTTGCCGTCTAATCTTATTAATGAATTATTCACAGCAAAGCATCCTCCAAGTTTTTAGCTAATTTACCAACATTTCCATGCGGCATACCTTCTCCACCATCCCTAGATGCTCATAAAACTGTCGCGCATTTTCGTTAAAACCCCACACTGTCAGCTCCATGCGTGTTGCTCCTATTTCCTTTGCATGAGCTCTTGCTTTTTCGAATAATTGCCGTCCGACGTTTTTACCTCTTGCTTTTTTGTCTACACATAAATCATCTATTTCTAGTATCGTCATGTCATAATATATATGGTGGTTGGTGTATTCCAATGTCTTTGTTATGCAGTGTCCAAGGATTTCCCCATCTTGTTCGCAAACAAATATTTTCACCTTATTATTGCTTAGGCAACTGTCAAAATACTCTTTGTTAAAAGGTTCATCCTTAGGTTTTATTAAGTCCGGACGGGCATCGTAATGCATTGAAAACACTTGGTTTTCTAGTCTGGATATTGCATCAAAGTCATTATTGCACGCATCTCTTATGATATTAATCTCCCCTACTCGCCCATTCGGGCTACATCGTTATAGTGTGAATATGAAGCACGTTTTAGGTTTTTAGTAAAGTATCAAAAGCAGCATTAAGGCACTTAGAGCCGTGATTTTTATACCCACGACATCTAAGCGCCTATAAAACAAGTCACGAGATACTTCCCTCACCCTGCCTCTCCCCACGGCGCTGCTTCTTAACGCACTGTGTGAGGAGAAACTCAATCTGCCCATTCAAGGAGCGAAACTCGTCTTCTGCCCATGTCGCAAGCTCATTGTATAGCGCCTCGGACAGACGCAAGGGTATCTGCTTCTTTTTTTCAGCCTTGGAGCCTTCGACTGCTTTATTATCGTTCATTCCTAATACAATGAGCCGCTATTAATCACAGGCTGGGCTTCTGTGTTTGAACAAAGCACTACCAGCAAGTTGCTTACCATTGCGGCTTTACGCTCCTCATCAAGGTCTACAACATTGTCTTCTGAGAGGCGCTTTAGGGCCATTTGTACAATGTCAACCGCACCGTCTACTATGGTTTGCTTGGCGTCAACAACAGCGCTGGCCTGCTGTCTTTGTAGCATGGCTGCGGCAATTTCCGGTGCATAGGACAGGTTTGTTATGCGGGCATCCAATATCTCCATGCCTGCGAACTCTACCTTCTTCTGGATATCATTCATTAGGCGGTTTACAATTTCATCGGATGCACTTCTTAAGCATTTGTCCTCGCTTTGGCCATCTCTTGGCAAGTCATATGGGTATTGGCTTACAATGGCCCGCAGGGAGGAATCGCACTGGATGGAAAGATACTCAATAAAATTGTCCACATTGAACATGGCTTTGGCTGTGTCAACTATCCGCCACACAACTACTGTGTCGATGATTACCGGGTTGCCTAGTAGGTCGTTAATTCTTTGCTTGTCGTTGTTTAGGGTTTTGGCTTTTAATGAAATCTTCTTAGCCTCAGCGGCTGCAAGAGCTTTGGAGATATCATCTGTACCAGCGACCTTTGTACTAGTGATGTTTGCCGCGCCGGTTGAGGGCTGGCTTACCTCGCTTTTGAAGGCGGTGGAAAATGGGTTTACAAAGAAAAACCCAGGCCCTCTAAGTGTGCCGTTGTACTTGCCAAAGAGGGTCAAAACTATGGCTTCCTGAGGGCGCACGATTGCAAGCCCGTTGTAAATAATCCATGCAATGATAAGTACATACAGGAATCCTATCACCAATAGCGGTACATTATCTGCCGCGCCATCATAGAAACCGTAGATTACCCCAGCTATAGCTGCAAGCAGTAGCAGCGTGTTGACAATCAGGATGGGCATCCCGGCTGTGCGCCATACTGGCTTTTCCACTAGGCCTACATTTGTATTTCCTGCGTTTACATTTGTGTTTTCTTTCATATTATCACCTCGCGTTTTTTTGATATCAAAATGATATCACAGTGATTTTGCCATGTCAACCCATTTTTGCAAATAAATATTAAAGGTCATGAAGATCATGAAACAGCATTCTTTATCCCATACAAAACTCCAACATCGCATTCAAAACTTCGGCGCTTATCGTATCCGCATGAAGACAATGATACCCGTCTGGATATTCTATAAACACTACATTTTCCCCAGACCCCTCGGAAAACTCGCGAATTGCCTCTGGGCATACAATTTTATCTGCACCTGGGCATAATAGTAGTGTGGGCAGCAGTAGCTTATCTGCATTTCTGATGGCGTTCTCCCCAGCCTTTACAACTTCAGCATACAGCCTAAGAGACATCCGCATGTGGTAAATCCCATCGGTTCGTCGGCTGGTTCGTATGTCTTGGTCTCTGGAGATATGGTCAATTTCAACTTTTGCATTTATCGTCAGGTTGCTACTTAGCCTACCAATCTGTCCTGCAAGGGAGGCTGCAAACCTTGGCAATGGCTTGTATAAACGCAGCCACGGTGATTCCAATATAGCTTTGTCATACCCTCCATTTTTAAGCAGATAGTTGATTGTGATATTGCCGCCCATACTGTGGCCATATAAGATTTTGGGTACAGTCGGATACCAGACATTAATGATTGTATGGAGAGTCCTTATATCCTCCAGGAAATATTCGTAACCAGGCACAACTCCCCTAGCCTTCTGCTTCGCTTTCTGGGACAAATGAGGCATCTCGCCAAACCCGCGCTGGTCATGCACAATGCAAGCAAAGCCATTCTTGGCAAAGAACTCCGCTGTGGCAACATAATGGGCAATACCTTCTCCAAACCCGTGAATAATTTGTACAACCCCAATGGGCTTACCCGTTGGTTCAAAACGGGCTACCCGTATATCCGTACCATCGTGGGCCTTTACTGATTCATATACCATGTTAGACACTCCCCTATTCCGCTTATATACACATCAAATCTGTAGCTCCGTAAAATTCTTAATTAGACTTCTTGCGAAATTCCGAATGAGCGGCCACAAATGCACGTTACAGCCCGCGACATTTGTGGCCGCAACTGTAATTTCGCAAGAAGTCTATTGTGAAACAAATTCTACCATACTGGCTACAATTTTGTGATATAATCCGCCAAATGCATTACATGAGGAGGCAACAATGAAAACCTACTACATCACCACCCCCATCTACTACCTAAGCGGCGACCCACACATAGGCCATACCTACACCACTGTAGCTGCAGATGTAATGGCCCGTTACAAAAAGGCACGCGGCTACGATGTGAAGTTCCTGACTGGCTCAGACGAGCATGGCCAAAAAGTTGAACTATCCGCTATGGAGGCAGGGCTGTCCCCGCAAAATTTTGTAGACGGGCTTGCTGCTATGTTCAAAGGCATATGGGAGCTTATGAACTGTGACTACGACTTCTACCAGCGCACCACAGACCCAGATCACTGCGCCACAGTAAAGAAAATATTCAAAAAGCTATTCGATCAAGGCGATATATATAAAGACAGCTACGAAGGCCTATACTGTACCCCCTGCGAAGCCTTTTTCACAAAGCATCAACTTCAAAACGACAACTGCCCAGACTGCGGCCGCCCGGTGAATAATATCAGCGAAGAAGCGTATTTCTTCCGTATGTCCAAATATCAGGACGCTCTGATAAAGCACTACAACGAAAACCCGGAATTCCTCATGCCCCTATCCCGCCGCAATGAGATGATAAATAACTTCATCAAGCCGGGGCTGGATGATTTGTGCGTATCCCGCACGTCCTTTACCTGGGGTGTGCCTGTGGATTTTGACCCTGGCCATGTAATATATGTATGGATAGATGCCTTGCCAAACTACATCACGGCACTGGGCTATATGTCCGATGACGACTCCCAATACCAGCGCTACTGGCCTGCTGACTTGCATCTGATGGCCAAAGAAATCGTACGCTTTCACGCAATTATCTGGCCCTGCATACTGATGGCCTTAGGCGAGCCCCTGCCAAAGCAAGTATTTGCACACGGCTGGCTGCAATACGAAGGCCAAAAGATGGGCAAATCTTTGGGCAACGGAATATCCCCCAAAGTCTTGGTGGAGGAGTACGGCGTGGATGCCATACGATACTTCCTACTAAGGGAATTCACATTTGGCCCTGATGGCAACTTTACCCAAAGCGCTTTAGTAAACCGCTACAATGCCGACCTTGCTAACGACCTAGGCAACCTGCTATCACGTACAGTGGGCATGGTGGATAAGTACTTTGGCGGCAATCTGCCAGCCCTACCAGCCTCTCCTACCCCTCATGACAAGGAAATCACCGATATGGCCACCTCTATGATAACAAAAGTGGAAGAGCGCATGGATAAACTAGCCTTCTCCGAGGCCTTAAACGAGATATGGAACGTTGTACGCCGTGCCAACAAATATATAGACGAAACCGCCCCCTGGGTACTTGCAAAGGATGAGACAAAGCAAGGCGAGCTTGCCACCGTGCTGTACAACCTGGCCGAAATCTTGCGCATTGTAGCCATAGCAATAGCTCCGGTAATGCCAAGCACCCCGGCCAATATATACAGCCAGCTTTCCATAACCAATCCAGCCCTGCAGGAATGGGAAAGCGCCAAAACCTTTGGCCTGACTCCAAGAGAGCTTGCTGTGCAAAAAGGCCCGGCTGCATTCCCCAGAAAAGACAAAGCCTAGTGGGAGCAAAAAGGTTTGTCGGTATCATCAAAACCGATATAGAAAACTTTTATCAGTATCATCAAAACTAAGAACGTCACGCAATATTGGCACAGTTTGTGTCATTTATTTCTGTGCAAGCGAAAGGATAATAGATTATCATGCACCCCTTCATAATAGATACCCACGCCCACTACGACCATAAGCAATACGACCCAGACCGCGCAGAGCTGCTGGCATCAATGTCAGCAGGCGGTGTTCAAGCCATAGTAAACGTAGGATGCAGTCACCGGTCATCTAGGGCGTCTATTGCCTTGGCAGAGGCATATCCCTTTGTTTACGCAACAGTGGGCGTGCACCCCCATGACGCCAAAACCTTATCTGACGCGGAGCTTAAAAAACTTGAGAGGCTATGCGCACATGAAAAGGTAGTGGCCTACGGTGAAATAGGCCTAGACTTCTTCCACAACTTCTCCCCGCCAGATGTGCAGCGTCACTGGTTTAAGGAGCAGTTGCAACTTGTGGCGTCCCTTGACATGCCCGTGATAATCCATTCCCGGGATGCCTCAGAGGAAACCTTTGCGATAATAGAAAAATCCCCTCTTAGGCGTGGAGTAATCCACAGTTTCTCGGGAGATGTGGCTCTGGCCTGGGCCTATGCCAATCTGGGCTTCAACATAGGCATTGGCGGCGTAGTGACATACGACAAAACCAAGCGCCTGCCCGACGTTGTGGATGCAATCCCCCTGGAGAAAATCCTCCTTGAAACTGACGCGCCATATCTAACACCGGCCCCATTCAGAGGCAAGCGCAATAGTTCTCTATACCTGACCTATATTGCCAACACCATAGCAGAAATAAAAGGTGTATCGTACGAAAATGTCTGTGCCCAAACAACGTCAAATGCGCAAGCACTACTTGGCATCTAAACTGGTAAGACAAGCATCCTATCATCGAAAGGAAGATTTTATGAAACGAACAAATATCAGCAGCGCACAACCAGGCCAAGAAGCAAAAATTTGCGGGTTCATAGAAAACATCCGCAACAAGCGCTCAATGGCCTTTCTCGTGCTGCGGGACATAACTGGCAAGATTCAAATCACAATAGACAAAGGCTCAAACCCTGAAATTGCTGAAAAGGTTGATACCCTAACCATTGATACTGTAATCACCGTCATCGGAAAAGTAGTAGACAACCCTCATGTAAAGCTAAATGGCATAGAGCTATTACCCGACAATCTAACCATAGAGTCAATAGCAGATGCCTTGCCAATACAGGACGACTCCTCTATAGATCACCGAATGGACTACCGCTGGATAGACCTCCGCAGCGAAAAAAATCAATTGATATTCAAGGCTCAGACAACCATCACGGATTCCTTACGCGTTACCCTGCTAGGTGAAAACTTCATAGAGATACACACCCCAAAGCTGATAAACACTGCCAGTGAAAGCGGCTCTGATGTATTCGCCTTGGACTACTTCGACCGTCAAGCGTATCTGACCCAAAGCCCACAATTCTATAAACAGATGGCAATGGCTTCAGGATTTGAGCGAGTATTCGAGATTGGCCCTGTGTTTAGGGCAGAGAAATCATACACTAGCAGACATGCAACAGAGTTTACCGGCTTTGACATAGAAATGAGCTACATCAACTCATATACCGATGTAATGCATATGCAAGAAAAATTGATGCACCAGATGCTAGCCTCCCTGCGAGAAAAGCATGGCGATGACATAAAGCGCCTTTTTGATGTGGATATAATTGTGCCACAAGTACCGTTCCCGGTTATGAAACTGGAAGATGTATATGTAGAGTTAAACCAGCGATACGGATATACCCCTGGTAGCGATGAACAAGACGACCTATCCACAGATGCAGAGCAGCTATGTGAAAAACTGGCTCAAGACAAGTTTAGCCACGAGTTTCTGTTTGTAACCCACTACGGCACAAAAAAACGGGCGTTTTACCATATGCGTGACGAAAACGGCATCCCAATGGGGTACGACCTAATATGGAAAGGCGTAGAAATAACCACCGGTGCGCAAAGAGAGCACAGATACGATATCCTTAAGGCCCAGGCCCAAGAAAAAGGCTTGGCCGCCGATGTAGAGCACTATCTTGAATTTTTCAGATATGGCTGTCCTCCACACGGCGGCTTTGGTATGGGCCTTGACCGTATTACTATGCTTGCACTGGATATTCCTATCAAGGAAGTAATGTTCCTATTCCGCGGGCCAAACCGGCTCACGCCGTAATACTAAATACGCTCTCCCTTTTGTCTATGGCATTGGATAGCCTATTGCCTGCTTCACCTTGGCCAATGTCCCTTCAGCCATGCTTCGCGCTTTTTCAGCGCCTTCCTTAATAATTGCATCCAGATAAGCATCGTCGGCCATAAGCCTTGCATATTCATCCTGATAAGGCTTAAGCATTGCAGCCACGGCCTCCCCTACCCCTACCTTTAGCTGTCCATAACCGCAACCGGCAAAATCTGCCTCGCTTTGAGGGATGGTTTTGCCCGTTGCGCAGGCATAGATAGTCAGAAGATTGCTTATGCCCGGTTTTTCTGGCGCAAAGCGGATTTCGTTATCGGAATCGGTTACAGCTCGCTTAAATTTTTTCATTATTGCCTCTGGGGCATCGGATAGCAGTACCAGATTGTTTTCGTTTTCAGCTTCGGACTTTGACATTTTTTTCTCAGGGTCTTGCAGGCCCATGATTTTTGCCCCAACCGGCGGGATGTACACTTCCGGCACTGTGAAGATATCGCCGTATATCCCATTAAAACGTAGGGCCACATCGCGGCTAAGCTCCAGATGCTGGCGCTGGTCTTCTCCTACGGGGACAAGATTGGCCTGGTACAGCAGTATATCTGCCGCTTGCAGCACAGGATACGTGTATAACCCGGCGTTGATGTTGTCTTCATTCTTTGCGGATTTATCCTTGAACTGTGTCATGCGGTTAAGCTCGCCTACATATGTGAAGCAATTGAGAATCCATGCCAGCTCTGCGTGGGCTGGTACGTGAGATTGGATATACAATGTACATTCTTTTGGATTAAGTCCCAAGGCTATATACCATGCCACCAATTGGCGCGAGAAGCTACGAAGTGCTTCTGGGTTTTGCCTTACTGTTATCGCGTGCATGTCCACCACGCAGTATAGGCAATTGTATTCAGTTAACAACCGCGCCCAGTTACGGGTTGCCCCAAGGACACTGCCCAATGTTGGGATACCGGTGGGTTGCATCCCACTGAAAATTACAGGTTTTTTCATTGTAAAATCTCCCTTGCTTTATAATGGTACTAGGTATACCAAATTTGTTGCGATGGTTCAATCTTTATTTGAAAATCATTCTATGCTTTTGTTATTATGCAGCCGCAACCACACCCGGCGCACCCATCCCGGCAATTGGGAGTGGTTTGCGCGTTTTTAGCTCTTTCCCATTCTTTTATCAGGAATTTCTTAGATACTCCCATATCAATAAAATCCCAAGGCAACAACTCATCTACCGCTCTTTCTCTATGGGCATAGAAGTTTATATCAATATCCCCATCGGCAAAAGCCTCTAGCCACAGGTCATAGCTAAAGTGCTCGCTCCATCCATCAAAGATAGCCCCAAGCTTATATACAGCTTCAATAGCCTTACCTAGCCGCCTATCCCCCCTGGCAAGCACTCCTTCAATCTGGGCCGTTTTAGCATCATGATACCGATAGCTTATTTGCTTCTTGCGGATTTTGGCCTTTACAGCCTGTTGCCCTTCCGTAAACATGGCAGGCGTAACCATTGCCGCCCACTGAAAGGGAGTAAAAGCCTTAGGCACAAAGCAAGCCGTGCTTACCGACACGCTAACCGGACGTTTACGGGCCTCATATTCTAGCCGATAGTAGGTGTCAACAACCTGCTCTGCCAAGACGGCAATAGCCAACACATCCTCTGCTTCCTCTTCTGGAAGCCCAGCCATAAAATACAGCTTTATCTTGTCATACCCCGCATTAAAGGCCAAAAAGCATCCTTCGAGGATATCATCCTGTGTCAGGTTCTTATTAATAATATCCCGTATTCGCTGGCTGCCTGCTTCTGGGGCAACGGTCAATGAAGTTTTTTTCAAGGCCTGTGTCTTTGATAATGCCGACAAAGATACAGCATCCAACCTGGTTGACGGCAGCGATATATTTACTCTGCGCTTAGTTGTGCGCTCAAGCAAGGCATCAATCAGGGGGGCAAAATCCTCATGATCGCAGGCGCTAAGGGCCAGGAGGGATATCTCCTCATGGCCGGTGGTATCCAGTAATTTTTCGGCATATTCCATAATTTCTTCAGGGGTGCGCTCCCGCAGCGGCCGATAGATAAATCCAGCCTGGCAAAACCTGCACCCGCGCATACACCCTCTAGCTATCTCCACAACCGCGCGGTTATGGACAGACTCTGTTAGGGGCACGATAAAACGGTCTGGAAAAAAGCCCAGGGTCGGCGAAAATGCCCGTGACACTTTTTGGGGGGCGGCCATATGATTAGCCACAAAATTACTAATTACCCCATCATCACCATAAGATACATCATAAAACCGAGGTACATAAACTCCGGGGATACCACTTATGCTTGCAAGAAATTCTTCCTTTGTACCACCACGCATTTCATGAAGACTGTCATCACGATTCGGATTATCAGGAACCCGAGCTTCGGAAGCCTGTTTTCTAAAAACATGGTATTTATCTAGAATCGCATCAAGAGTTGCCTCTCCATCCCCTATATAAAAGAAGTCCACAAAATCAGCCATAGGCTCAGGGTTGGTAGCGCAAGGCCCGCCAGCACAAACTATGGGGTAGTCCTCACCCCGCTGTGCAGCCCGCAAAGGTATCCCCGCAAGGTCAAGCATTGCCAGCACATTAGTGTAAGACATTTCGTATTGCAAAGTAAAGCCCAATATATCAAAATCCCTTAGCCCATCCCCTGACTCAATAGCAAAAAGCGGGGCATCATTTTCCCGCAATAGGTCAATCATGTCGTGCCAAGGCATAAAGGCTCGTTCACACCATGTATCCTCCCGCCTGTTAAGGAAAAAGTATAAAATCTGCAACCCAAGATGGCTCATGCCCACCTCGTAGGAATCGGGGAAGCAAAAGGCAAAACGTGTTAGGTTATCCGATTTTTTCATCACTGCGTTAACCTCACCGCCGGTATAGCACCCTGGCTTAGCTACACGGATTAAGTCACTTGATTTCAGTAAGTGCCTACTCATATTTCCCCATCCTCTCATTGCCTTTAAGCTGCAGCTTGTATATTGATCACGGCCTCTGTCTGACCTTATGTTACTGCCTGCTCAGCGCCACTCTAGGTTACGGCTGGCCTAGTTCTATCATCTTCAATAGTATCCTTTTTTTGCTTCGGCTTCTCCATAGAAACAATCACAACCATAAATACAAACAACCCAATACATATAGCAAATGGAATTTGCCTGTTAACTCCAGACAGCTCCCCAATAATAATCCCAAAAGGACTGGACACCCCAAGCATAATCACCGTAAGCAAACTGGTTATCCGCGCCCTCTCTACAGGGTCAACATTTTGTATCACCATGGCATCCCGCCTGGGAAGAAACAGCCCAGCAGCACAAGCATCCAAGACCGTAAAAATCACAAGTAAAAACATAGTCTCAGGAGGCGTAACAACAAGCAGCGTAAACCCACAAATATAAAGCCCAAGCCCCACAAGCATTACCTTATACTGAGGAAAGCGGTTATTAAGCCTATCCTGCAAGAAAAGGAAAATAATAAGCATTATCACAGCTCGCAAAAAAGGGAATACAACAATCAATTGCTGCGGCAGCCCCAAATCCTGTGTTACATACAGCGCGAAGAAATTGTTTGTAGTAAAAATTTGAATATTAACCAATGTAATAAGTATCAACACCCGCCATGTTGCTGGGGTTTTAAGTATCTGCTTAAAAACTCCGCGGTACTCCATAACCATCCGCAGCATGGATACATTGGCGGTTTCCTTTAACCGTTCTTCCCCCAGGCCTGTCTCATGGCCATATACATACAAAATCACAAACTTGGCAGTCATAGACACAAAAGTAATAACAAACAGCACCCGCATAACCGGCACAAGGCTATACACACCAATAAAATAGCCGGAAATAGGCGCAAAAAAAACAGCAAGCAACCCAGCAATATAAATCAGATTAAAAAGCTGTACAACCTTGCCGGGAGGCGCATCTTCAACAAGTAAACACTGCCATGAAACACTGCTTATATGCCAAAAGCTATTGAAAATAGCCGCAACCAAAAACCATCTAAAATCCTGGGCAAAAGCCCATATCAAAGTAGGGATGCTCCAGGAAAATAGATCCGCAACCAAGGTCACAACCCGCCGCCCATATTTATCGGTAACAACGCCGCCAAGCAGCGCCGAAAACATCTGAAGAAACAGCCCTACGGAAATAAGGATGCCAATATCGGCATCCTCAAGACCTAAACTATTCATATACAGTGCAAAGAATGGTACATACAAGGCCCAAGGGATGCTCCATAAGGGCTCGGTTATTATACAGTAGCGGGGATTGCCTTTTAATGTCTGTAAAAAAGCAAAAGTAGGGTTTCTACTTAGCCAGTTATTTATCATTTGTAGCAGTTATCTCCTTTATGGCTAATCATTGCCGTTTTCTATGTCTTCATCCGGCGGCTCAGTATCGCCATTGCCTAGGCCAGTACCATTGGGCGGTTCACCGTCGCCATTTCCATTTTCGCCGTTGCCGTTTTCATCTGGCGGCGGCGTAGGCTCTGGTGTAGGGGATGGCTCCGGTGTTGGAGTTGGCGGTGCTGGTGTTGGAGTCGGCGGTGCTGGTGTTGGAGTTTGCTCTGGCGGCATTTCCGGCGGGTCTGGCGCATCCACAGCGGGTTCATATATTTGCACCTGTATGGATTGCAAGGTTTCTGCCAAAACCACCCCAGGAGGCAGATTTCCAACTGTTAATGGAACCCAATGAATACCAACAGGCAAATTTCTTAAATCAAGCTCCACCCTAAGGTCAGCTGCAGCCATGGCACTTACAACAGACTGAGGCCCCATTACCACAACTCTTACATTTGCCGGGGGTGCAATTTGCGTATATATAGCACTGTAATCAAAAACGCTCCAATCACGCCTAGACACAAAGAATGACCGTGCTTGAACCGGTTCTACTGCAACATTTATCACTACATCATATGGCGCGTGTCTGCTTAAGCTTATGCCTGCCGGAAGAAAGGCATCAACAGCAATGGGCATCTCAACGCTTTCAGAAAGGCCCTCAAGATTAATCTCCAAGAGTATATATTCAATTTCGCTTAATCTTTCCGCGGTTCCAACTAAGTCAATAAATAACTCAGATGCCCGAAGCTCATCTTCTACTATTGTAAAGCCCGACGCCATTTCGCCAATTGGCGCAACTCTAAGCTCGACAGACCGCACAGGCAGCACTTGAACTGTAACAGTAGTCGCGTTTACACTAAGCATTATCACTTGGCTGGTTATATCTTCACCATCATGATTAAACACCATTACCGGGGAGTCAATTGGGGCGTCTTCGCTAATATTATCCAGATCAACCTCAACCCCCACACGAGCCACAGTATTAACAAGCCCCCTACTCCCGGTTACAACAATGTTGGGGTTTGCCGCACGCAAAGACTGCACTTCAAAACCGTCCCTTGCTTGGCCATATGTGTCTATTTCCAAAGGAAAAGCCCTGCTGACACGCCAGTCAAGCTCTACCTCCACAGTTGCAGACCTTACATATTGCTGCTCTATCCCCGACACCAAGTTCGCCCTTACTGGCAATGTTTGGGTTATTGGCCCATCTGCGGCCAGGGCCAAGGCACTATTAACTTCACGTAAGTCTACATATACAAAGGCATCTTCTGCTCTGCTAAGGGCACTTCTAAGGCCCCGCACCCCAAGATTAATAGAAGTGTCTCGTAGCTCATCCTCGTTAACCACCACAAGGTCGTCCCGCTCCATAATCTCCAGGCCGCGTATCTGCAAATCCCGCGGGTAAGACCTATTCTCCATCGGGTCGTGTAAATTCATTGCAAGAAGCCAAATAATAAAGGCCAGCCCAAGGGATATGAGCTTCCAATGCACATCTGTATAAAAAAACGCCAAAAATTTTTTAAACATAGGCTACCCTCTCTTCCTGGGCTTGCTCCTAAAGAAGGAAAAGCGCGATTTTGTAACCGGCGCACCAAACAGCAACATATCCCGCATCTGGGCTTCAGAAACCCCTCGGGTAAGCTGTCCGCCAATGGCAATTGACATGGTTCCAGTTTCTTCGGAAACTACAACTACCCTTGCATCAGATACCTCAGTCATACCCACGGCAGCCCTATGCCTAGTTCCAAGAGCGCTGTCTATAGACTCGGCTGTAAGAGGCAAAATGCACTTTGCAGCCGCTATCCGATTATTGCGTATTATCACAGCCCCATCATGGAGGGGAGTATTTTTTTCGAAAATATTAAGCAGCAGCTGGCAGCTTACCTGGGCATCTATAGCAATGCCCGTCCGCTCTTGTTCTCCAAGGTCAATGGATTGTTCGATAACTATAAGGGCCCCGGTTTCGACCTCAGCCATAGCCTTTGCAGCCTTTACAATCTCGCCAATTGTATCATCAGACGAGTATACTTTTTGCTCGCTATCTATCTTAAACTGGGCGAGATACTGCCCGCGTCCCATCTGCTCCAAGACCTTGCGCAGCTCTGGCTGGAAAATTACAACCAAGGCAATAAGCCCAACAGTAAAGGCATGTTCCAATAACCATCCAAGGGTAATCAGGTCAAAAATAGTAGCAAGAAAGCGCAATACCAAGACAAGGACGATACCACGTATCAATATCCATGCATGGGTACGCTTTATCCAGCGCAGCACCAAATACAAAATCCCGGCAATAATTAGTATATCCAGCACTTGGGCAGGCCCAAATTGCGGGAAATTTAATACCGGGACATTGGTTGCGTCAACTAGCCCATCAAGAAAGGCATAAAACATGCTACTCCTCCAAGGGTCAAAGGTAAGCGGTTATATGAAACAAAAAAATGGCAGCCAACCCAGTAACCACGCGGTTAAAAAGGTTTGGCAAAAGTATCAAAATTTACTCATCTTCATCTGATACAGGCGCATCTGAAGAACGAATGCGGCGTATCACACGCTTTGGCTTGGTCATAATCACCTTAGGTACAATTTTCACATGATAGAAATTGTTTTCATCCTCAAACTGTACAGACTCCGCCCGTTGATAATCTAGCACCGAGTCAAATAATCGTATCACGATAGCAATAATTCCACATACAATCACCCACAAAATCATGGATGGGATAGAGACATCCGCATGGCCCCCTACTGATAGCAGGATATAGCCAAAAATCGTCAGCGCACAGCCAAGGCCTATAGCAATCTCTCTGCAATAGTCTATAGCTTGGCGGCTCACCAAATACACGGCAATAATAACCATTGCAAAAATGACAGCAACAAACACCCATGCAAAGTTGTCAAAACCGGCAAGAACATTTGTGTAAGCCTCGGTAAAAACAGCAGGCAGCTCCGTCACAAGATCAGGTATATCAACATCAGTAAAATCAATAGTCATAGGTGCTTCCATAAGATTAAACACAACCGGAATATGCAGGCTTATAAACACACCAATAACCACGGGGATTATGGCCGTAACAGAAAAATACAGCCCAATAATCAGCGGTACTAGGTATGGCACATTGAACACAAAAGCCAACACAACAAAAAGAATAATATAAGACTCTTTAACAGCCATGCGCCCATAAAAGAGAAAGATAAGGAATAAAAACAAAAATACCGCAATAGCAACCTCAATAGTAGCAGAGAACTGAATAGTTATAGTAAAGATAATAAGTATCCAAGTGAGATTTACCGGCATCACAACAAACAGCAACGCAAACAGCCATGAAAGCATAGTAGTTGACATGGCCTCGGCAAAGGTATCAAACATGCTATGTGTATGCCCTATCGCAAGTATCCGCGAAAACACAAACAAGCCCAAGAAAAACTTAAGAACAGGCATGATAAAAACTTCGAAACGCTTGTAAAATTTAACAACGGTTTCCCGTGCAATCAGCACATACTCCATGTAATGGCTCCTTTGTAAAACTTACTATACTTTGCAAAATTTACTATAAATCTGTGGTTTCTGTTGAGTCAGGGCTTGACGTAGGACCTCTTTGTGGCTTTGGCCCTCGGCGGGGGCGGGTATGCTCTATTGGCAGGTCAGGGTGTCTTGTGTGCTCAATAGGATTTGAATGCCTAGTATGCTCTATTAATGGGGTAGAGTCCTCATAACTTACCTGCCTTCTTGGGCGAGGTGGCCTCGACTGTGCTGAATAAGATGAGTTTTGCCGCCGCACCGGCGGAGAAAGGGGTTGGTTATTTCTTGGCCTTGGAGGCTTTGTATGCACAGGGTTGCTTGTACTCTCCAAAGGCTTTGAGCGCTCGGGATGTCTTGTATGCTCTAGTGGTTCTGGATGCCTTGTATGACTCCGCGGCTCTGGATGCCTAGTATGTTCTAGAGGCCTGGTATGCTCTGACGATGTGCGTACCGGAGGGGTTGGATTGTATATTGGCACTGTATTGTCGTCTTGCTGCCGATACTGGCCTTGGTTTGCCTCATCTTCATTAATAGAACGTTTCGCACGCTCTTCTTGACGTTCCAGTTGGCGTACCATGGCTTGGTATTGGGCCAAGCGTTTCTGAACCAAGTAATATTGACGCGTCCCTTGAATACTACCGATAAGGGAGTAAACCGCCAATACCGCCAATATAAATAAAACAGAGTCTGTAACATGCTGCTGGATATCTAGAGAAAATATATCAAGCTCATTTGCTACAAGGGCCCGAAGCCAATAAATCATCAAGATAATGATACTGCCAAGCCCTACAGACAGCCTGGTCCCAAGATTATTGCGGTATATATAGTCATGGCGAAAATAATCATTGGCGACACGATCAGCAGGCCCATCATGCTTATCATAAAGGGCCAACCGGGTCATAGTAATTATTTTAAGCTTGTTAACCATAAAATTCTCCGTTCAAAATAAAGCCAGTCAAATCCATATTATATTGCCGAGGCAAAAATGTCCAGAAAATAAAATAAGCAACCTATAAAATCATGGGGCACAGGTCAAAGCATCACGATACTAAACAGGTTTTTTTTCAGTACGTTTTGTCAAATGGGCATACCCTAAAGCAATACCATATGCCGCAACATCACCTGCCGCTGCTACAATCCGGTGCACAACCATTGCAGACAACAAGATTTCTTCATTTAACACATTACCCAAAAACATAAACATCACTATCTCGCGTATCCCAAGCCCGCTTGGGGCCCCTGGAGTCAAAAACCCCGCAAGCCATGACAGTAAAAACAGGCCTATAACCATATAAGCCTGGCCAGGAGCCAAGGGCTGCCCCAAAATCATCAATGTTGCAAGAAAAGTCCCGCCCCACAGGGTCATCAGTACCAACCCAAATCCAAAGCGCTTTATCAACACTAATACACTAAGCACACGCATATGGTCAAAAAGCTTGCCAATACCTTCTTTTATTTTACTTCTAAAAGAAAATGCCGCAGACACTGCCAGCACTACCACAACAATTATCGTAATGGCAAGGGCCCTGGGCATCTCAAATTCTGCCTGCCGAATATACTCAGCGGCATGGTCAAAGACTGTGATAACAATAAGGGTAATCGCCGCAAAGGCAATGATAATCCCCTCAAGGACAGTAGATAGGGCCACCTTAGGATGACTAAGCTCTTCTGTTTCAACGGCCAGCCTATTTCGCCCAACAACATACATAACCCCACCTGGGATATATTTGTATAAATTGGAAATAGTGT
>Ga0123355_10003259_pt1 | contig 23187 bp, 19 predicted proteins | sample TergutEmb28metaG_3_FD_89872 | JGI IMG/M metagenome (GOLD analysis project Ga0123355, IMG submission 89872) | Embiratermes neotenicus P1 segment gut microbial communities from Petit-Saut dam, French Guiana - Emb289 P1 | ecosystem: Host-associated > Arthropoda: Insects > Digestive system > Gut ... | reverse complement strand
TCCCATGGCGTTTTTCTCCGTGATTTTCCTTGGCTCTTTCCTGCCATTTCATACTCCCCCCAAGCACTTGAATTACTTGGGATAATTATATTGATTTCATGGACACTGTGCAAGTAAGGGTTTAAACCATTTTATTTAAATTTCCTTAAAATTCAAGAACAGAAATTATTTCAAAAAATATTAACCACGAAAAACATAAAATTCACGGGATTTTTGTGCTTTTCGTGGTTAAAATCTTTTAAAATACTATAACTAAAACACAAAAAAAGCCATCATAAAAGTTTAAACTTTATGATGGCGAAAGGCACATTATTACCCATTTAGATAATGTATGTGTCGTAACCAATAAGGTTATAAAATATTTTTAATAACCATTGGCTTTTTTGAGCTTTTCCCAGCGGGTGAGGATATCTTTTTTGCGGGTGGCTGTATCTTCATGGTCAATAACCCACGCTCCATCTTTGAGGCATACAGTTGTACCCTCACGCGCGCCTTTTGGCATCAGAGAGCGTGGAATTTCTTCCATTTCTGCTTGAATATCCGAACGTTCCAGCACTGCCCAATCTTCCTCAAATCTATCAATTACCCACTTCATCAAGTTAGCTCCTTTTTTCAATGGGACTCTGCCCCAAACCCCGCCATTCCGCCATTCCGCAGAGAATAAATCCCTACTTCCTTTGGGAAGCGACGCAGTCGCTCTTTTAAATGGGGGTACTTCGTTTGGAAAGTGGCTTCACCACTTTTTTATTAAAAACTATGCCATCATGTCATGCACTTGCATGGCTATTTTATTGATGGAGATAGCTTTTTATCATTGCAACCTCATCCGCAATTTCTTTTGCTTTGTTACTTCCTTTTGGATAAGAAGGGCTTTTTCCGCTGGAAACGGCATAGTCAATGCCATGCACGCCATAAGCTATGCCCCATATGGAAATGGCAACTACAAAAAATATAGCATCAAAACGCAATAGTCCAGTAAAAATAAGAATAGAAAATGCTACAGGTAGAAATATAATCGAGTGAGTTAGAAATAACTTCCGTTTAATAATTCTTTTGGTTGCCATGGCAATCAATAAACGTTCATTTTCTAAATGGTCTACTGCTGGAATTGGAATAGAAGGGGCTGGAATTGCATCAATAGTTCTTTCTCTTTCATTTGTTTGGTATACATGACTATTAATCGTAGTCATAGGTAATTCCTCCTCAATTGTTGTGGGGGAGGAGTTGCCCATTACTAAAGATTTTCCTTCTTCCAACCAAGTGGCGCGCCCTTTTAACACCAGTTGTTTTGCATGGCGCGGATAGACACTACCTATTTTATTATCTTGGTCATATAGAGTTATTATAATACCAATCCTCCCAGAATATTTGTAAGACAGTTTTTATATGCTGTTAATTTTACTTGGGTGCCCGCCCAAAATGCTGTTTTATGGGTGCCTGCCCACTGTCTAACTTAATATACGAGAGGATTATAATAAAGGTCTGCTAACCTCTTAAAAATGTTCCGTCTGGTAATAGCACATCTTGCCCATTACTTATAAATACCAAATGTCCCATTTCATCTGTGCGGAATACTTGCGCCCCAATCTGTTCAAATCTCTCCATTACGCAAGGATGAGGATGCCCATATTTATTGCCCGCGCCCACACTAATCGCAATTACAGAAGGGTTTACAGCATCCATCAATGCAACTGATGAAGAAGTTCTACTTCCGTGATGCCCTGCTTGCATTATATCAGCAGATAAGTTTAATCCACTGTTTACCATGTTTTGCTCTGCTGGAATTTCTGCATCTCCAGTAAACAGAAATGTATTCACACCATGAGTTAAACGTAAGACAACCGATGTATTGTTTAAATTACGATTGGGTACGTCTCTAGGGTCTGGGGCAACTATTGTAAGGTCAATATTGCCTGTTTGTATGCGATTACCTCTTTCTGCAAGTACAACTCTAACATCATTGTCTTCAACAGCAGTTATAAATCTATTAAATACCTGTGTTGTATGTGGTTGGTCTGGCATTAAAACCGCTTCAACTGTTATATTCTCATTATTGATAATTGTAGCAAATGAACCTATATGGTCGGCATGTGGGTGAGTGCCAACAATATAATTTAGAGTTGTAACACCAACTTCTTGCAGGTACTCCAAAATTATTGGTGCTGTGCCAGGTCTTTGGTCGCCCGCATCAATAAGTACAGCAGAGTTTCCATCTCTGATAAGAATAGCATCACCCTGACCAACACTAATGAATGTGACAATTACATCACCATCTGGAATCTCCATTGGTGCAGCTTCTGCTGGTGGTGGTGTTGGCATTAATGTCATAATAGGAATAGTTTCATCGTCGCCAAATAAATTATCCAACAAACCACTTTGGAATGCAAAAAATCCTCCCACACCAACAACTAATAATAAAACTATGCCTAATATTAAACCTTTTTTACCACCTTTTTTTTCGCCCTTTTTCTTTCTGTGCGCAATGCCCACTATAGTGTTTTTCGCCTTTGCTTTTACTGCCTTTTTAGCAGTCCTTTTGATATCCATTAGGACACCCCCAAGTTTAGTTATACTTCCCGCCCCATCACATTGATTTTATAGCAATTCAAAGAAATTCGCAATGTTCTATTTATGGTTTGAATTCTAGTTTGGTATAATCTGTGATTGACTCATTTTTTCCAAAACATTAATTGCACGTCCAGATTTAATTTTTTTTATTGGTTGGTTGCCAATGTTATCAATAGTTGAAAGAGTTATATTAAAGACGATTTGCCCCCGATTACTAGTCATCGTTAGGAAATTTATAATTTGGTTCTCACGTACTTCATTTTTATTTGATGAATACCAGCCTTTATCAGAAAACATAATAAATTCGTTGGGTGATACTACTGTAAGTTGTGCCTGAACATTTCCGATTTCGATAACTATGTTTCTTTCATCAATACTAACAATTGTCGCATCAGGATGTAATGGGAATTGACTGTACATATTTTGCGGTTTTTCACTATACCAAGAATCTGCAATAACAATATTGTCATCAGAACCAGAAACTTGACGACGAACTGTACTATTTGTATCTCTAACATAATAACTACCAGAAACACTAAACCCTTGATTATTAATAATAAAATCCTTTTCAAGTCGCGCTTGTGAAACTGTATTTAAATAGGTACGCATATCCATATCCAATACTGTTTCTGGATAAACTCCACAATGCGCCCGTGGTGAACACAAATATGGTCTTAAAAGCCCTTGCCAGTCGTAGTCATGGAATCCAGGGTCAACAAAGACATCTTGGTGTGAATAACGTAATGTTATACTAGTTTCGTCGGCGTGCTTATGAGAGCTATTACTCCATCCGCATTTAAAAGTAAGATAAATTTTTTCATTTTGATGAACAAAGAACCCCCCCTTTGAAAAACATTTAGTAACTTTCATGGACGAAAAATCATTAACGACAAAAGTCCCGCTATCTCCAATTGAAGGCATAAATACTTTTCCATCATGGTGTGTAGGTAAAACATATTGTAAAGCAACACTAGCCCGTTCGATTACTTCTCTAATTTCCACAAACACAGGAGATTTTATATTATAGTGTTCAGCAAAAGTTAAAATTGCTTTGTAAAGTAATATGTTATAACGCCAATATCCTGGTGAATTTTCATTACAAAATCCCTCTTCATCAAAGGATTTGTTAATAAGTTTTTGCAGTATTTCAAAAGCATCTTCTGCATATGTTGCTCCTATTTCTCCATCTATAAAAGCAGCCATATACAAGATTCCAAAGCATTGCATTACCCCTTGATGGGTTCGTAAATAATGCTTTGGAAAATCCAAAAGCCATTGACTTTGTACACCAAGAAACCTTAAAATCTTATTTTGAAACTCCGTTCTAAAAGGAAGTATATGCAATGCCTTTAACAATACAACGGTTCTTATATATAATGCGTGTTCTTCTGAATCATACCGTTGCCGTGCCATGAATTTATCAATATGCTCCAAAAAACTGCATATTATATTTTCAATAACACAAAAAACCGTTTTTGTTGGACTCTTTTCATATGATTCTATAAGAGGTATCAGAAATGCAAGCGAATGAACCCACAAAAATATTGTAGCGGAATTTTTGGCAGAAACATACTTAAATAAAACATCTGGTTCAATTAATGATAAATCATCCCCGCCAATGCATGACAAAGGAAGACTTAATTCATCCACAATACATCTAGACAGTGCTGGATGAAATAGTAACATTCCTGTTTTCATGTCAAAGTAGTCAAGTCTTGTAAAGACCTCTGAATCTGTGGCTTGTTGCGAAAATACAGCATCTGAAAACCCATCAAGCCAATTGCGTTGTGAATTTGTGACAATATCCATCTCATCTAACACGGAACAGCATTTATTATATATTTCTATTCTTATGTTTGAATTATCAATATTCTCACAAACAAAATACCATAGATGTAGCCCTATTTTTTCTTCAATCTCTGAAAAACGCGTCAATAGCTCATGTAATACATTCCACAAAGCTGTAATTTCTTCTTCCGTTGCTATATTGTTATCTTGCAAGTTAGTTATTTTTGTATGCTTTTTCTTTTTGTTATTAGCGGCATTCCACTGTTTTTTTTCATGGAGTATATCTGCTTCTTTGATTTCATTTTTTTTATCCTCATCTACTATCACATATGACATATAATCCAAAACGGTGGAAAATCGTGCATTCATATCTTCGTCTGCAAACTTAATACTTAACAATTCTGGTGCGAAATGTTCAATCAAACTAAGTTGGTGCTTAATTGAATTAAAAATAGGCATAGAATACACATTTGATAAATACATTGCCTTGGAATCCAATGGTGCAAATCTTGTTAGCCCCAAGAGTCTAGAGATTTTACTCTGAAAATGATAAGAATTCATAAAAATCCATTGTGTAAGTGGTTGACTCATCCCACCATATTCTTCAATCTCACTATAATAATCTGTGAACAATTGTATGTTTTCAAATCCTGTTAGAAACGTAGGCGAAAATACTGATATTCTATATGCCGCTTTGTCTTTCGAACTATCTAAATCATCATATGGGGTGTTGAAAAATGGATATATCCAATAGGGGCGGGCAATTTCTCCATGTGCGCCATATATATTTATAAAATCTGCATTTTCATGAACCAATTGCCCCAATCTGCTAGTTAAATACATACCCTCAAATTGGCTTCTAAATATTGCGCGAGAACGGGTAATAGGGTAGCGGATAAGTGATTCTGGCAAATCATCATAGGGAAAACTGTATTTTGCGTTAATTTCCAAAGCAATAGGTAAATCATTAACAACATCATTAGAACGTATTCGCACATTAGATTTGTCACAATCTGAACTAACCAATGCTGAATAAATTAAACGGCTATCAAGTCCCCCAGAAAGGTCAAATATTGCGGTTTTATTGTTTTCTGTGGCATAATCTAAAAAGGACTTAATATTACTCTTTATTTCAGAAACAGCTTGGTCAAACAAATCAAAATAGGTTTCATAATGAAACCTTTGTGTAGTTTTTATTTCCTTGCCAATGTGATTGTCAATTTGCTGTAAACCGTTACTGTCAATTAGAATATCTTTGTAAAAAGGAACTATTTCTACACCATCAATATCTGTTTTGTACCCAATATGATTTTGAAATATTTGATTATTCATAGACAAAAACTTATTAATTGCAATAGTCTCGTTTACCCTTAGTCCAATTGTATTTATTAACATCAATAATAAATGATAACGATTTGATACTATAATCCGCTGTTCATTTTGGTACACAAACAAATGCTCCATCCCAAAATTATCCCGCCGTATTCGTATGTTTTCTCCAAACTCCACAAGAGAATAAGAACCCACACTGCCTATTATAGTTTCAGGTGTGCCATTTTCACATATATTTCCATGCATGTCAATCGAATGCCCAGACCATAAATATGCTTTATTATTGTTTCGTTGCCCTAATATACGCCCTGTTTGTTTTAGTACACCATTTGTAAAAAGAGCAGTTTGCCATTCCCCTTGTGGTTGCAGATGTATTAACTCAAATCCGTTTTGCAAATATGGCGATTTAGGCGCGTCAATATTATACAAATCTAAAATAATAGCAAAATCACAAAAAGGGGGGGGATTGGGTACAAAGGTATAAGGCTGGTGCATTAGGGTATCTACTACTTTATAATCTTCCAACCAATATTTATACTTTAGTTTAATCTCTTGGGGGAAATAGGCTATTGGATAAGAATATTTATAAAGCATTGTTCCATGTAAATTATCTTTAACAAAACCCTGTATAACATAAATTCCTGCTTCACTGACATCAAACAGATGATTTTTATAACTTGAATAGCCATCTAATTGTTCAATTACTTTACCATATCTAAGCAGATAAAAAGTATATACATAATCTCTATTTCTAATGGGACTATATCCCCCGCCAAAGCCCCGCCCTTCCACTGGGGTAACACCAGCTACGCTTCTTTCAGAAAGTAGCGTAGTCGCTTTTTTGCCAAAATTTATCTCTGTTTCAATTTTATTTCCTTGCAAATATGCGGATACATTAAAATTAGGTATTCTATAGTAATGCTCTAAAATTGTTTTATTAATCACAAAAGTAGCCTCAAAATATCCCGAGGCTGTGTGGGCGGTGCTGAATTTTCTGGTTAGTACTAAAAGTGGCACATACTCTCTAGCTTCTGTCTGATTAATCTTTTTGATAGGAATGAGTATATTTTGAATTTTCCCAATATTCCGTGCAGCCGCGATTATTTCTTCACTAAGCCATAAATTTTTATCGTTTCGTAGAGTTGATTCTGGTTTTTCCACAAGGATAATCACTTTTTTATAAGGATTACGTAACACAGAAAAATAATTCTCACAAATTCGCCGAAAGCCTAGTAAATTACTATATTCCTCGTCTTGTCTATGCTCATACAAGTCGCTCCATTCTTCTGCAACAAAATCATAACGCAACAAATCTATAATTAAATACTGTGCTGAGGAGGAATAAAAAAACTCGTCAATATTAAATTTTTTCTTTTTGTTTTTTTTAGTTTTCCTGTTTATCTGCCAATAAATATCATCAAAAATAGTTTTGCTTTTTATGTGACGTTTAATGGTTAATGTGGTATTTTGAAATAACATATTTCGTAATTCATCAGAAGAGATTAAGTCAACAGCGATTGACATGTTACTGCTCCTTTGGTGATGTAACTCTGAATAAAAGAATATTCTGATTTTCTATTTTTGTCAATGTATCCTATTGCTTTAATTTCCTCCTAATCTTTGGCGTACAGCTTCATACAATAAAATGCTTCCTGCTGTGGAAGCATTTAATGATTCCACACATTCAGACATGGGAAGACTTACCCGTGCATCCGCAAAGGATATTGCTTCATCAGAAATTCCATGAGATTCATTCCCAATGAGTAAGCAAAATCGTTTTGTTAAATCAAGAGAATATGGAAAAACTGCACCTCGTGGATGTGTAGCATAGATTTGTACGTTTTGTGATTTAAGAATGGTTACAGCTTCTTTAAGTATGATATTTGTTATAATGGGCAACCGAAAAACCGCCCCTGCGGAAGCTCGTATAACTTTGGGATTATATATTTCTCCAGAGGTTAAAATAACGCCCTCTGCATTAGCGGCGGTAGCCGTGCGTATTAGTGTTCCTATATTACCAGGGTCGTTGAGATTTTCACCCATAAGAAAAAAACTACCACTTTTGAATAATTCGTTACTAAGTTCCCAATGTTTTTTTTCGCATACTGCCAATATTCCTTGTGGCGAAACGGTATCAGATATGCCATCAAAAATAGAATCACGTACAATTTCACACCTTGCACGTTTTTTATACATAGAAATATCATGAGTGTCAACAAATCGTTGAGACATGGCATATTGCCGAATAATCCAAGGTTCTGGAATTTCGGAAACAAATTTCTCGCCCTCTACGATAAACAACCCACTTTCATCGCGCCCTTTTTTCGTTTTCAGTTTTTTTATAGTCATATGTGAAATTCCTTTCAAGAAACTGTTATGTGTTGTTGATGGTGTAGGAGATGGAACATGTGTTGAATGTGAAAATAAGATAAATACTATATATGGCATGAAGAAACAGATTGAGGTATAATGACTTACTTGATACGAACGTCTCCACAAACTAAAATCGAAATAACAGGAGACGGGAATAATTTTATAGAGCGGAGAAAAGAGTATGGATAATGAAAAATTAATTTTGGAAGGGCGAAAAGCAGTATTGGAAGCCCTAGATAATGCTAAACCTGTAGACCGCGTTTTAGTACGCAAAGAGAAAAATAAACCCATAGAAGGCACTTTGAGGGTAATTGTAGCAAAAGCACGAGAACGTCGCTTGGTGGTACAAGAGGTTGAGCGCTCCAAGTTGGACGAGCTTTCTGAAACAGGGCACCATCAGGGAGTAATGGCTCTCTGCCCCGCTGTACCCTATGTGGAAGTTTCTGATATATTAAAAATCGCCAAAGAACGCAATGAACCACCTTTTATAATTGTGTTGGATGGTGTTACAGACCCTCATAATCTTGGCGCAGTGTTACGCACGGCGGAAGCGGGGGGTGTTCATGGTGTAATCATCCCTAAACGTAGGGCTGTTGGGCTTACTGGCACTGTCGCTAAAACGTCTGCGGGTGCAATTACTCACATGGCAGTTGCCCGTGTTAATAACATTACACGCACTTTAGAAGAATTAAAAGAAGCGGGTTTGTGGATTGCTTGTGCTGATATGGATGGCAAAAGTATTTATGAGTCTGATTTAGGTGGGGCTTTGGCAATAGTTTTGGGTGCAGAGGGGGAGGGCGTTAGTCGTTTGGTTGCAGAAAACACAGATTTTTCTGTTAGAATTCCTATGATGGGAAAAATCGCTTCATTAAACGTATCTGTTGCTGCAGGTGTAATTATATATGAGGCTGTTCGTGCCAGATTGGGAATGACAAAATAAAATGCATTATCTCTTGGTTGATGGCTATAATGTCATTCACTGCAACAAGGAATTAGAGGTAATTGCCGCTGATTCCCTAGACCTTGCACGTAAAAAATTATGTGAGGCATTATGCGAATTTAAGGCATTAAGCCATTACACCATAATTGTGGTATTTGATGCGTATTTGGTAAAAGGCGGGAAAGGCAATATTGAGAATTATCGCAATATAAAAGTAGTATTCACCAAGGAAGCAGAAACGGCAGATAGCTACATAGAGCGTGCTGCCTACAAATTAGCTATGCGTAAGGATAAAATTACTGTGGCAACATCTGATTCACTGGAGCAACTCATCATCACTGGGCAGGGTGCAATGCGTATTTCCGCAGAGGCATTGTGGTTGGAAATTGAAACTACCCGCGAAAAAATGCGAACACGGCACATTAATAATAAGCCCATAAAAAAGAATCCACTGGCAAGTTTGCTAGACCCCGAAACCTTAAAAAAGTTGGAAGAAATGCGCTTTGGCGATAAATGATGAATTTACTTGAGTATATGAATAATGATAATATGTCCTAAATAATAAAATTTTTATACTCGTCGTAGATTTCCATAGAATCATCAATAATACAGTCACCAATATAATCGGTGGCTTTTTCATTTATGTTATCTGTTAAAATTTCGAGCATTATATTATGTTCACTAGCAAACAGAGCAATATCGTCGTCATTCAACAAAATAGTCAAAGCCTGTTTTTCAATATCCGTTAGAGATTCTTTTAGTTGCGCCCAAGCGTCTTTTTCTTGTTGTTGTTCTGATTCGTTTATAATGACAGGAAGATGATTTAAGGCTCTGTCTTGGTTTTCATTACTTGGTATAGAGTCCGTAAAATCCGATTCTGGAACAACCAATTTATCTTGTGTAGTTTGTGCTTCATCACGTATACGTGCTAAATTTTGTATATCAACTCTTACTTCAATATGGGATAATGATTTAAAATATTGTGATACTGCTGTTTCAATAGTGTCCTCGAATTCTGATGGCTTAATATTTAATTTAACCAAATGTGGGGAATATTCTGGTGTCAGATATTTTATATCAGCTGTGATTTTACGTTTAAAGTTGGCATGTTGACGTACACATGATTCTGTTTTCTTAATAAAATAAGTCACTATATTTTTGTAATATTCATGGGGGACGGCAGCTTCTTGATGCCATTTATTGGTTTTGTGATGATAAGTGGAACCATCAGCAAGTGTGATTGAATGTTCTGGTTGTTTCAACCATGGATAAAATATTGCAGAACGAAAAGGAGTCCACTCAATCAACCAATCTCTTTTGTAATATAATAATTCAGCAATGCTAATATCTTTCGAGTTGCATAATTCGCGGATTGCATTTATGACAGTTAGAAAGCAATTTATTATTAGTTGGATATTTTCAGGGTTGTCTTTGCAAAATATAGATTTTTCTATATGATAGTCTGATAATTTATCCCAAACTTCAAATTCACTTATATGTCTTGTATGATTACTATGAAAAGCAAGTGAATAGTATTTTTGTAAACTGTGTTCACAAATAAAATCTTCAATGCTGTGTGGAAGTGGATAATATATATGATAATCCAGAATCCATTGTGGAAGATATTTGTCAAACTCAAAGCTATAGTCAAATTCATGGTCGCCAAAAGTTTTCCACAGAGTCATCAATTTTTCCAGCCCGTCAACAGGGTTATCTACTCCAATACCTAAAAGTATCTCATATATATACAAAAGAACATAGGACATACTTTTATGCCCACTAATTTCTCCCCCTCTTGCTCTTGTGCGCCATGTGAAATATGTCCGCAACTGTTCATACCCCATGCGTTGATAGCATGGGGTGTCCATATATAAGTCGGCTGTTTTTTCATAGTTGTCAGTAAAATTTTCCATGAACTTAGCTTGTTTATAGAACAGTTTTTCATCAGTAAATGTCGAATATTTAATCCAATTATTTTTATTGTCTGCAAGGTCACGCATATCATAGAATTTTTCGCGAATAGGGTCATCATATACTGATGTAGGAATTGCTTTGTTTGGGATGGATTTTGTATTTGTAGAGTTTATTTCTATTTCAACAAATTTATCAATCATAAATCATACTCCACTCAATGATGGAAGCAACTACCGCCTACAAATTCCCTTAAAATTGAATTTTCAGGAACATCGTCACTGGGAATACCCAAAAATGACGACAAAAACTTAATTAGTCGGCGTGCTTCGGTATATTGTGGCTGGTTTGGGGTTATGCCAAATAATAAAGGTTCTGCATATTGTTTTAGTATACACATTTCATAAACCAATGCAGAATTAAAAAATTCGTCTGCAAGCTCTTGGCACGGGTAGATATATTTTACTTCTCCACGCATAACTGAAGGCCACATATCAATTGTAACTGCTGCACTAGAACCACGGAATTGATAATCACGCACTATACGGCGCAATAAGCGCGTATCTGTTGTTGGGATTCTGTTATGATCATCAATATTTATTTGCGTAAGTGCAGATATAAAAATTTTGAATTTATCCGTCGCTGGAACATCAGCACTAATACGCTCATTTAGCCCATGAATACCTTCCAGAATTAGTACATCTTTCTGGGATAATGCAAGGTAATTTCCCTTGTATTCACGTTTTCCTGTAATAAAATTAAATTTGGGAATTTCAACTTTTTCGCCATTTAATAACGCTTTCAAGTCATGAGTAATTTGTGTGGTGTCGATTGCGTCAATTGTTTCAAAGTCATAATTTCCAAATTCGTCTTTGGGGCATTTATCGCGGTCAAAATAATAGTTATCTAAAGAAATTACATGTGGAACAAGCCCATTTACACGTAATTGAACCCCAAGTCTTGTTGCAAAAGTCGTTTTTCCAGAAGAAGAAGGTCCAGCAATTAATACTATTGAACGGTGTTCGTCGTGAATTTTGTCTGCAAGCAATGCAATCTTTTTTTCATGTAGGGCTTCTGCTACACGGATAATTTCACCACTACCATCTTGACAAAGTTTTTTATTTAATGCACCTACAGTATCTGCTTTTATTATTTGCGCCCATCTGTTACTTTCCGCAAATACTTCATTTATGCGGTTTTCTGGGCTGATATCTGTTAATTCATAATTTTGCGCTGCGTTGGGAAATAGTAGCATAAATCCCTTTGAACGTCTTGTTAATTTAAATTGGTTAAGCCGTCCTGTGGTTGGGGGCATTTCTCCATAAAAATAGTTATACAGCCAGTCCATTTTATAAAAACTAACTGTAAGATTATGGCGATAGTTGAGCAGTTCGACCTTATCTTCAAGCCCAAAATCTTTTGCAATTGTTATGGCTTCTTCTTTTTGAAGGATGTGTTTTGTAATTGGTAGGTTTTTTGAAATCGTATTTCGCATTACTTGTTCTATTTCTTGTAATAACTCGTCTGTGATTGTGGTTTCTGGCAGTTCGCAATAGTAATTTTTGTTAATTGAATGTGCTATTACTACTCTTGCTTTTTCACCCAAAATAGTTTTTGCCGCATGTACCATCACAAATGACATTCCACGTTGATATGCACGATAGCCATATAGATTTGTTATATCCAAAAATTCCACAGTTGAGTCATACAACAATTTACGCCCAAGGTCTTGCAATTCATTACCTACTTTTGCCACTAAAATTGGCCATTTACATGCTTCGGGATATTGTTCGCTAAGCTCAAAGAGGGTTATTCCCTTATTTACTTCCACTTCGCCAATGTTAATAATATTTATCTTCATGACAACCTCCTAATCTTTTATCAACAAGTATACAATATTTTAGCGAGATTGAAAGACAAAATTTATAGCTCGTGGTATAATCAATCTAAATGTAATGGAGTTCTGCCCCTCACACATCACTCTTTTTAGTGGTGCGTTCGCATGAAGCCCCGCCGTTCCGCTGGGAGTTGAACCTGATCATCACCAGTGGCAGATGGAGGACACACCCCAGTTACACTTCCTTCGGGAAGTGGCATAGCCATTTTTGTTTCAATTTTTAGGAGATGTTTTTATATGTTATGTAATACAGTTATTTTCTACGATATAGAAAACTTGTTAGCCATGTTTGCTGACAAGAAAAATACAACTTTAAATTTAAGTGAAATCTATCGGAGAGTTTTGGAAATTGAAGGTGTTGCAGGTGTTTCAATTCAAAGAGCATATGCAGATTGGGCGTTACCAATTCCGCGTCATTTGCGCAACTCTGTATTACAAATGGGTATAGAGCCTGTGCAAATCTTCAATTCAAACCCTTATGATAAAGTAAAAAATGCTTCTGATGTTAATCTCATTATTGACGTGGTTGACTTAATTGCAAAACGCCCAGAGATTGAATTTTATGTAATTGCGTCTGGTGACGGAATTTTCACTTTCCTTGCCAAGAAACTCCATGAGTATGGCAAAAGAGTTATTGGCTGTGGTTTTGACAAAATCACCAACTCAATATTTCGTGCGGCTTGTGACCATTTTATTTCTTTGGAGAAAAACGAGAAAACTCTTTACACTCACAAGAGAACTATTAATGATGATACACCAACAGATGTAATGGTGGTTGCAGACACACCTCCAAAACCTGCAAACACACCCCAAAAACCAACAAAATCAAAAGTGCCAGCACCAAAATTTCCGAAAACAAAATATTCTGAAGTTTTGATACAAGCAGGTATACAAATCTGGAAAGACACTGGTGATACATCAGGTTGTATGCATATGTTCCGAACATTGTTAGAAACAATGTTTGTTGAAGAAACAAGAAGTCTTGTTGATATGGAAGTATCAATATTTATGACATATGTAAATTATTATATCCCCAATTTTAAAGCAACAAAGCATGGTTTTAAAAGTTTGGTAGACTTTTTGCAGTTTGTACTAACAGGCAGCCCATTTTGTATATATTCTGTAAAGGAAAATGTACTACGTATTGCCCCGCGTGAATTGGCAGGAGGTACACCACTTGAAGATGTAGAAGGTATTTTAATAGTTTGTGAAGATGGAAGCCGTCATGAATCTTTGTTTAGTGTGCCTGAAGAAGAGTCATTTATCTATACAATCACGCCTCCTATTATCCCTACTGTTCAAGCGGAGAAAAATGAAACAATTGTTGTCGCAGAAATAGTAAATGAACAAACAGAAAAAATGAAAAAAGCAGAAGAAAAGCCAAGAAAAGAAAAAATAAAAACAGAAATACTCAAAACATCAAAAAATAAAAAGAAGACATCAGAACCAACACCCCCTAAAGACTCTGTTTCAATAGAAGTTGATGATGGTTCTATTCGCAGATTTGCAAAAAATATATTCACAGAACTTTCAGAGGCAGATGCTCTTTCTACAAGCGAAGTTAAAAGACTAACTACTCCAGAGTATGCTAAAACCACTTTTGGCATACGCTCGCCAGTTTTACGCGAGGTAAATTCACGCTCTAATATTGAAGAGGAGCGCATGTCTAATGGTAAACCAAAATATTGGAAAGAAATCTTTACTTTTGGCAGAAAAACCTTTCTTGTTTACAAAGAATGGGCAGAGCCAAGTAGAGAGCGTATAGCAACTTGGTTTGAAAGTGTTAAACCAAAAACAAGACGATGAGTAACAGATTTAAAATAGCAATGGCAGTGGGTTTAATCGCTCTTGCTGTTGCTTTATTTCTTATATCCCCCTTTTTTACAGTAGGCGAAGTGATTATCAGTGGCTACAATCGTGTAAGCCGAGATGAAATTTACGCTAAATTAGATATGAGTGCTTCCACAAATGTATTTTTTTTCAATCAAAATTCTGCTAGAGAACGTATCAAAGGTAATTTGTATATTGATGATGTTGAAATAAGAATATCATTACCTAGATATTTATTTGTTGATGTACGTGAGCGAAACCTTGTCGCCTATATAGAACACATGCCCAATAGCTTTTTAGTTCTGGACGAAAATGGGCGAGTTGTTAATATTCGTTCAACTATTACAGAACCCCTTCCCATAGTACGAGGTCTACACTTTACACGTTTTAGACTAGGTGAGCTTTTAGAAGTGCCAGACCCCACTGCCTTTAGTGCGGTGGTACGATACACTCAAATTTTAACTTATCATGAGCTTATTGACCGAATATCATTTATTGATGTTAGTGACACTTCAAACATACGTATATTAATTTATAATTTAGAGTTTAACGTGGGGACTATTCACAATGCAGATGAAAAAATACGGACTATGGTAGCGCAAATTAACTCATTTTCCTATGCCAATAGAGTGAGTGCCAATATTGACTTGCGGGTAATTAGATCTGAGTATTTTTGGTGGATAATTGAATAATTATAGGTATTGACATGTTTTAAATAAAACAACTCACCTCCACAACATTGTTTGCAGAGGTGAGTTGTTTTGAAACAAAGAAGCTATTTTATGTGGTAAATGCACCAACTACTCTTAAAGGGACAGTATCCCAGATATCTCTATATGCTACCCCTGAAGGAAAAGGACCAAACATGTCAAAAACTATCCTATATTCCCCACGTACATGACGTGGAGATATATTCATGCCACGTATATATAAATATGACTGTGGAGTTAAAACCCAATATATAAAAACACGAAACCTATCAGGATCATAGTTTATTTTTTCCCATCTAGTCCCATTTGGTACAAATAAATGAATATTCAAGGCATGAAAGAAGAAATAGTAATCCGTGTTGTTAATAAATTTAATGTTGTCCCCAAAGGCCGTCATCAGGGATACAAATGGTCTTTCATGTTCAAAGTCTATATACATTGTTATGGAATCCTGTGACATCCAACGCTCCATTTGGGCGTTTGATACAGTAATAATATCAGATGTAAAAAACAACCTGTATATAGATAATGGAATTATTACGCAAACAACAAGTAAAATCAGTTTGTTTTTATGTTTCACCATTCTGTAGTCACTCCTCAAATAATTAATCTAAAACAAACATGCATCAGTAAATAATTAACAAAGTGAACTCCTTAATTTGGTGTGCTTAAAATAACTCACCTCCACAATATTGTTTGCAGAGGTGAGTTGTTTTGAAACAAAGAAGCTATTTTATAGGGTAAATGCACCAACTGCTCTTAAAGGGACAGTATCCCAGATATCTCTGTATACTTCCCCTGAAGGAAAAGGACCAAATATTTCAAAAACTATCCTATATTCTCCCCTTGTAAGACGCGGGGAAGCATTCGTATTAAAATATGAATATGATTGTGGAGTTAAAACTGAAGCTATAAGAAAAGGAATCCTATCAGGGTTGTAGTGTATTTTTTCCCATCTACTTCCATTTGGTGTAAACAGATGATACTCCCAAGCATGAAAGAAATAATAATCTGTGTTGTTAATAAATTTGATGTTGTCCCCAAAGGCAGTCATCAGGGATACAAATGGTCTTTCATGCTCAAGTTCTATATACATTGTTATGAAATCCTGTGACATCCAATACTCCATTTGGGCGTTGGATATAGTAACAACATCAGAAGTAAAGTATAATCGGTGTATAGTTAATGAAATTATTACACAAAAGATACAGCCAATAGTGAGTAGAATTAATTTACCCTTGTGCTTCATTATCCTATCCATATTATTGTTACCATGTTACATAACCATCAAAAACCCTTGGGACAAAGTAAGGCATAATTGTAATTGCTGGAGTAAAATACCAATTACTTTGAGACACCCCAGCAAATATACCTGCAAATCTAGCTTCGACACCTCCAAAAATTTGATATACAGTCCCACCGCTATCCCCTTGAGATGGAACAGCAACAGTAGGTCTAACCCTTGTCATCCCAAACATTTCATTAAAATAAAACCTTGGGTCTTCTCTAGTAATTTGATTTACAGCTGTTACAGTGCCATGAAATGAATGTGTAATTTGCCCTGTTCCTCTTACTAGTGAACCAACGGGAGGGCTGGGCGCTGTACCCATGAGACGCGCACCTGTTTGAGTCCAATTTGTCACGCCAAAGCGACTTCCGTGGTCAAGACGTATGATCGCCCAGTTACCGTTTGCTGTGGTTGGTTGAAATTCTCCCCCCCATCTACCACTAACATTAAAAGATTCCAAGACACCAATTCTTTGACCATTCAGAGAAACAACAACACCACGTGGAGAAGAGAGTTCAGGAAACCCTATTGTAAAAGGATGTCCTGCAGTGAGTATGGCTAAACCGTCAGTGGAGGGCTGGTTATTAAATGAAGGACGTATCTGACCACTAATCCCCAACGAAAAACCTGCTGCTGGCAAATTAAGCCGTGCAATTCGTTGACCACCAAGAAAAGAACCAACTGGCACATTATATGGTTCAATAGGCACATATGAGTCCAACTGCTCACCCGTCACCCAATTAATGGGCTCTGACAATTCAAGGGTCACAGGAATGGATGTATACATTGTTATTAGACTAAAAGTTTCATAAAACGCCACACTTTCAACGGCAGTTTCATTTAACACGATAAGGAATGAATTTCTCATAGTATCATAACCAAATGACACCACAGGTACATCAATCGTGTCAATAAAAGATAAACCAAAGTCCATTACTTCATTAACAGAGAATTCAACTTGCTTAAAAGCAATTGGCGCACCATGCCCTACTAATCCTGTGTAAAAAGCTATAACTTCATCACTGATATCTGTTAGTTGAATAACAAGTGTGTCATAATCTACATAAGCGCCCGCATAATTGTCTGGGAATACCAGTTGCCAAAACCCATCAACAATTATATGAAAGTGTCCCATCAATCTGCCATATGCTTCCACTGCTGGGGCTTGTATAATCATCAAGCGTTCTGCTTCTCTAAATTGTGCATATTCTTCCATAGTATCAAAGAATGACGCATCAATTGGAGTAGGCACAATAGGTTCAAAAAGATGGTCAAACATGCCTGTTACATCAATAACATAAGGGCTTTCAAGCTCTTCATAATTGCCTTCATCATAAAAACCTGTTCCATCTGCTAAAACAAACATTGTTGTAGTTGCCAATAGTGCAATTGCTACAATCAATATAGTCATCTTATACAATTTTTTCATTAAAATTCACCTTTCGTCTTCTAGTTTTTAACATCTTTGGAATAACAATCAATGAGTGCAAATCAAACTTGGATGTTTTGCCACTAAACCACTCTCATATGTATCATCACCCCTTAAATAATTAATCTTAAACCAACTACAAAAAACAGTAACATATTCAGGAAAGGAAAGTCAATAAAGAAATATCCAAAAATTACATCAAGGTTTGACAGCAAATATTATAATTAAACAAGCCAATATCATTATATTAAAATGTAAAAAATTCCATGGAAGTTGTGGCTATCATAAGCTATTATTAATATATAAGGCGTGTTTCAGGTTATAAATCTTGTGGAAAGCATAATGGAAAAGTAAGGAGCAGCTAATGAATAAACCCGAACTTCTTGCACCAGCAGGGGATTTTGAGAAATTACAAATGGCAATCGAATATGGTGCAGATGCCGTTTATGTAGGTGGTAAATTATTTGGATTAAGAGCAAATGCAAAAAATTTTGAGACAAACGAACTACAACAAGCCATAGAGTATGCACATAACCATAATGTAAAAGTGTATGTAACAGTGAATATATTCGCCCACAATGAAGATTTTAACGGGCTTGAAGAATATCTGCGAACCTTAAAAGAAATAGGTGCAGACGCAATCATAGTATCTGATTTGGGCGTTTTTGAAATTGCAAGCAAACTAAAAACGGAAACAAAAGGGCTTGAAATACACATAAGCACTCAAGCAAATGTCACAAATAAGCACAGCGCGTTAGCATATAAAAAACTTGGTGCAAGTCGAGTTATTCTCGCCCGTGAATTATCATTTGAAGAAATTACAGAAATTAGTAACTATACTTCAGATTCAACCTTTAGCACAGAGGTATTTGCCCATGGTGCAATGTGCGTAGCCTATTCTGGGCGATGCTTGCTTAGTCGTTACATTACAAATCGTGACGCAAATCAAGGTGATTGTACACAGCCATGCCGTTGGAAATACCACATCACAGAAGAAAAACGCCCCAACGAACATCACCCAATTTATGAAGATGAGCGCGGAACATACATTATGAATTCTAAGGATTTATGTATGATTGAGCATATCCCTGAATTAATAGAAACAGGCGTGTCCAGCCTTAAAATAGAGGGACGAATGAAATCGGCATATTATGTGGCTGTTACCACTCGTGTTTATAGGGAAGCTATTGATGATTATTTTTCCTCAAAAAACCTGTATGAGTCTAAAAAATCTTATTATCTTGAAGAACTTAAAAAATCCAGTCATCGTGAATTTTTTACAGGCTTTTACTTGGGCAATTCTGAACCTGAAAGAAGCACTACAGATATCGCATATGTAAGCACCTATGATTTTGTTGGAGTTGTACGCGATTATGATGGTACTTTTGCATTGGTAGAACAGCGTAATAAATTCTCTGTTGGTGATGAAATTGAGTTCATGCGTGCAGGGTTTAAACAAGTTATAACAGAAATTTTTGATGATAAATTTAATCCTTTAAACTCTGCACCACATGCACAACAAATGCTATATATTAAAGTTCAGCAACCTGTTAAAAAAATGGAAGTGTTAAGGAAAAAAATGCAATGACACGCAAAGTAAAAAGAATCCTTACTACACTAGAGGAATTATATCCCTATGATGGTGTATGCTTTTTAAATTATGAAACCCCTTGGCAGTTGTTATTTGCCACGATATTAAGCGCACAATGCACAGATGCAAGGGTGAATTTAGTTACAGCAGAGTTGTTCAAAAATTATCCATCATTGGAAGCCTTTAAAAATGCGGATATCAAAGATTTAGAAAAAGCCATATATACTACGGGATTTTTTCGTGCAAAAGCCCGCCATCTTCAAGAGAACGCAAAAACCTTAATTTCAGAACATAATGGAGAAGTACCCTCTGATATAGAGTCATTAACTAAATTAAGTGGTGTTGGGCGAAAAACTGCCAATGTTGTTCGAGGGCATATTTTTAAAATACCCAGTATCGTTGTTGACACTCATGTTAAACGCGTTAGTAAACGTCTTGGCTTAACTCAATATGATGACCCTGTAAAAATTGAATTTGAGTTAATGAAAATATTACCCAAAAAATATTGGATTTGTTATAATCAACAAATTATTAGCCATGGGCGAGAAGTATGCAAAGCGCAAAGCCCCAAATGTAGTGATTGTATGTTAAAAGAAGATTGCGAAGTTTATAACAAAGTAACATAAGTTTAAAATGAATGAAATGAAAGGATGATTACTATGCCTGATCGTATTCATACAATACCAGTATTAGAGGCTTTAAGAGAACCAAAAAACTGTGCATTTTGTATAATGCATGAGAAATTAGAAAGGGATTCTATACAATTTATAATGGGTCCTGCGTATATGGAAGATGATGTACGTATGGAAACAAATAAAGTGGGGTTTTGCAAAAAACATATGGAGGCTATGTATGAGCAGCAAAACCGCCTTGGGCTTGCGTTAATGCTACATACTCATATGCAGCAGTTTAACAAGGATGTGGGAAGCATTATAAAGGGGCGATTGCCAACACCACTGTTTGGCAAAGACCAAGGTGGGGTTATTTCGCGACTAAAAACGCATATAACCACTACTCATGAATCTTGTTATATCTGCAAAAAAGTGGAATCCACGTTTGACAGATATATTGATACATTTTTTTATCTTTGGGGCAAGGGAGGCACAGAGGGCGATTTAATTAAATCTCAAAAAGGTTACTGTTTGCCACATTTTATACGAATTCTAAACATGGCAGAAAGTTTATCACGTGGCAAGCGCGAGAAATTCATTGACGAAATTATTCCCAAATGGCAAAATCTATTATTGGAGCTTGAAGAAGATTTGGAATGGTTTACTTTAAAATTTGACCATCGAAATGCAAATGAACCTTGGAAGAATTCCAAAGACGCTATTCCACGTGCTTTGGCTCTGCTGGGGGCAGATGTATAACAAGAAAGGATTTTGCAAGTGATAAAAAATTTCTTTCGCACAGAATATGCAAAATTACGCGAAATGACCTTTACAGAAAAAAGGCAGTATATTTGGGAGTATTATAAATTACACATGTTTGGTTTTCTTATAGTTGCTTTTTTAGTGGGAAGCCTTCTTAATGCATGGATTTTTAACCCGCGCCCTAGAGATTATTTATACATTGTTTGGATGGGTGAGCGTGTTTCAGTAGACCAACTATCTATGTTATCGGAGCATCTGCGGGTTATCGTAGACGAACCTGAAAGGGAAACTGTTACTGTCGCCTCTTATGCAATAACGGGAGATTTGCAAATTGATAGTGCATTGCGTACCCGCTTTATTGCATTGTTTCAAGTGGGCTCGTTAGATGTTTTTTTATCCACCAGAGATGGATTACTTGAAGATATATTACCAGATGGATTTATACAGCCAGTAACTGAAATAATGTACGTGCTTTCAAATATAAATCCCACTTTGTATGCATTACTATCAGAAAGATTATTGACAGTTACTTTCTTCGAAGGCATAGAAGGGCTTGAATATGAAGACTTTGGCGCGATATCAATGGCTGGTTCTCCATTGCTTGAAAGTGCGGGAATTGACACCAACGATTTATATTTATCTGTGGTAATTACCTCCGCAAATCACAATCGAATAGCCAGAGCATTGGAGGTGTTTTTTGCATGAGTCGTAAATTTCAGGGCAGTGCTTTTATGTTGTTTTTGATGCTGTACATTGTGGGGCTTAATTTAATTATAATCCCAATGCTTGCTGATGTAATGACTGCTATAGGTCAACAAGAACCTTTTTTGCGGCTTGTTTTTTCGCCATGGGGTATTATTATATTTCCGCAAATGATAGGCTTGATGTTACCACTTGTAATCTGGCTTACTTTTAAAAGAGAGAGTATCCATCAACACATGCCTATGGTTAAACTGGGTTCTACAAACATTATTTTAATTATATTCATGAGTATTTTTTTGCAACCCCTTATGATGCTTATTTCTGGAATATCAGGCTTGTTTACACCTAATCTTGTTGGTGATGCTGTTGGGGGCATGGTTCGACAATATCCATGGTGGTTGCTGATGTTGGCAATAGCTGTAACTCCTTCCATTATTGAAGAAATATTATTTCGAGGTTATATTCAATCAGTATACAAAGATAGACCATTTAGAAGAGCGGCTATAATAAATGGTCTTTTTTTCGGTATTATGCACATTAATTTGCAACAGTTTTTCTACGCTTTTGTTATGGGTATCATTTTTGCTTATATGGTTCATTACACCCGTAGTGTTGTTGCGGGTATGCTTTCACATTTTATTATGAATGGTATTCAAGTTACATTAATTTATTTTTCTATGCAAATGCCTATATCAGAATATTTGCATGAATCTAATGCGTACTACAATGATGGTTATAATGCTTCTATGTTTGCGATATCCGATGAATTTCTTGGAATATTATCAATTGGTGTTATTGCATTAATTGCCACACCTTGTGCTTATGTATTGTTTCGTGCATTTAGAACCTACAACCGCCAACGAAATGTTAAATATGATTTGCAAGAGGCATTTAATAATACCAACAATTCTATTTCTGCAAAAACAGAGGGTTCTTTGGCGGAATTTATAAAAGCCCTGCCAACAGAGCCAGAAGAAACAAGCAAATTTAAGCACTTTTTAAGCCAAATAGACCCTTTTGCAATTGCCGCGGTTGTTATTTTTGTGATCTTGTTGTTATAAAAGTAATTGAAAAATGCGATTTAAACAAACCTGTCAAAGTGGAAAGCATCAGATATGTTGTTCTTTCGTGATAGCAGGTTCTGCGGCAAGATTCTCATAAAGGTCTGTGATGGGGTCACCTTTAGACTGGATACCTGTGGCAGACCAAGGGATACCCCCTGCGGATTCAGGAAAGATACCCAAACCATGTTCTACATAACGTGCGTCCAGCCCTGCGTCACGCATTTGTTGTGGCGTTGCATTGGCTGTGAGTTGATGACAAATTGTTCCTATCATTTCAAAATGGGCGAGTTCTTCTGTCCCTATATCTGTAAGAGTGGCTATTGCTTGTGGTGTTACCATAGTAAACCTTTGACTAAGATAACGCAGGGTTGCCCCCAATTCCCCGTCTGGT